>JADMIO013008253.1_pt1 | contig 136604 bp, 115 predicted proteins | sample 8958161 | NCBI WGS metagenome assembly JADMIO01 (sample SAMN16585339, study PRJNA669376) | soil metagenome | isolation source: Crop rotation soil | place: USA: Cullars Rotation, Alabama | collected 2011
CTGGGACCACGGTCCCACTCGTATCGTCGGTCTGATTATTAGTCTGGGACCACGGTCCCACTCGTATCGTCGGTCTGATTATTAGTCTGGGACCACGATCCCACTCGTGTTGTCGGTCTGATTATCGGTCTGGGACCACGGTCCCACTTGTATTGTCGATCAGACTATCAGCGTGAGACTACGATTCCATCAATGCCTGTCAAGGGCAAGTATTGACATTCGTCGTAACCTGTAGAACGGAGTAACCTCGGTGTGCGGTTGTATGCCTGCTGTGGATTGCTGCTGTGTCCTGCTTATCCACAACATTTTGCGCACGGTTATGTGGACAAAATACCTGGTTACCCAGGCCGTGCCGGCACGTTAACCGGGCTGCATCCGATGCAAGTGTGTCGCTGTCGACGAGCTCGCGAGCTCGGACATGAGGTTGCCCCGTATTCAGTGTCGCTGATTTGTATTGTCTGAAGTTGCTTTTACGTTAAGTTGATGCAGATCAATTAATACGATACCTGCGTCATAATTGATTATTTGACGTGGTTTGATGGCCTCCACGCACGTTGTGATATGTAGATGATAATCATTATCACTTTACGGGTCCTTTCCGGTGATCCGACAGGTTACGGGGCGGCGACCTCGCGGGTTTTCGCTATTTATGAAAATTTTCCGGTTTAAGGCGTTTCCGTTCTTCTTCGTCATAACTTAATGTTTTTATTTAAAATACCCTCTGAAAAGAAAGGAAACGACAGGTGCTGAAAGCGAGCTTTTTGGCCTCTGTCGTTTCCTTTCTCTGTTTTTGTCCGTGGAATGAACAATGGAAGTCCGAGCTCATCGCTAATAACTTCGTATAGCATACATTATACGAAGTTATATTCGATGCGGCCGATCTAGCAGAAAGTCAAAAGCCTCCGACCGGAGGCTTTTAACTTCTGTCACCTAGGTTACGCCCCGCCCTGCCACTCATCGCAGTACTGTTGTAATTCATTAAGCATTCTGCCGACATGGAAGCCATCACAAACGGCATGATGAACCTGAATCGCCAGCGGCATCAGCACCTTGTCGCCTTGCGTATAATATTTGCCCATGGTGAAAACGGGGGCGAAGAAGTTGTCCATATTGGCCACGTTTAAATCAAAACTGGTGAAACTCACCCAGGGATTGGCTGAGACGAAAAACATATTCTCAATAAACCCTTTAGGGAAATAGGCCAGGTTTTCACCGTAACACGCCACATCTTGCGAATATATGTGTAGAAACTGCCGGAAATCGTCGTGGTATTCACTCCAGAGCGATGAAAACGTTTCAGTTTGCTCATGGAAAACGGTGTAACAAGGGTGAACACTATCCCATATCACCAGCTCACCGTCTTTCATTGCCATACGAAATTCCGGATGAGCATTCATCAGGCGGGCAAGAATGTGAATAAAGGCCGGATAAAACTTGTGCTTATTTTTCTTTACGGTCTTTAAAAAGGCCGTAATATCCAGCTGAACGGTCTGGTTATAGGTACATTGAGCAACTGACTGAAATGCCTCAAAATGTTCTTTACGATGCCATTGGGATATATCAACGGTGGTATATCCAGTGATTTTTTTCTCCATTTTAGCTTCCTTAGCTCCTGAAAATCTCGATAACTCAAAAAATACGCCCGGTAGTGATCTTATTTCATTATGGTGAAAGTTGGAACCTCTTACGTGCCGATCAGATTAAAACGAAAGGCCCAGTCTTTCGACTGAGCCTTTCGTTTTATTTGACCATGTTGGTATGATTTAAATTAATACGACTCACTATAGGGTCAGTGCGGCCGCGACTTCAAGTCACGTGAATTCCAAGCTTCGGATCCCACTGTGCTGGAAAGACTGGAAGGCCGGCGAGGCACGCGCGCAGGCCACGTACGACATGGCATTCGGTCCGGGCACCGACGGTGCGGCGCTCCTCGAGGGCATGCACGCACGCTGCGTGTTCGGCTGGCTCGGACTGAACGAGAAGCTGATCGCCGCCGAGCACGGCATCGACGACGTCGAGCTCGAGATGGCCAAGCTGGCCACGCTCCGCGCGATCGGCGACCTGAAGCTCGGTGCAGACCGCGAGTTCCGCCTCGTCGGCGCCAGCGACGACGAGATGGCGGTCGGCTGGCTGCGCACGAGCACCGAGGAGATCGACGGCGAGTACACGGTGCCGCGGCAGATCCTGAAGGACATCGCGGCCGCACCCGACACGTGGGCGGCGTTGCGCGCCGACGTCTCGGGCGGGATGTTCGTCGACTACCGTCGCAAGCTGTTCGACACCGCCGAGGCGTGAGCAACTGCCGCCTCGACGGCGGCATTGCAATTCTTCGCGCGTCTCACCGCGTGTGCGGGGCAGGCGGTTGCTATGCTCGATGCACGATGTCGGCGGAGCGGCAGCAACTCGAAGCGGGCATCCAGGCCCTCGAAAGCCAGCGCGCCGTGCTCGGCGACGCGATGGTCGATGCGATGCAGGGCGCGGCCCGCGCCAAGCTTGCGGCGCTGCAAGCCGCGTCACCCGCCGCGGCCCAGGCGCTGAAGCAGGTCAGCATCCTCTTCCTCGACACCGTCGGCTCGACGACGCTGAGCCAGCGGCTCGATCCTGAAGAGATCGGCGCGGTGCTCGACGATGCGCTCGAGCGCGGCACGGCCATCGTCGTGGCGCACGGGGGCAAGGTGCTGCAGTACGCGGGCGACAGCATCCTCGCCGCCTTCGGCGCCGACGAGACCCGCGAAGACGACACCGAGCGCGCGGTGCGCTGCGGCCTGGCGCTGCTCGAGCTCGGCCGGGCGCTCGGCGCCGAGGTCCGTGCCGCTCACGGCCACGCCGGGCTCGACGTCCGGGTCGGCATCCACACCGGTGCGGTGCTCCTCGGCGGCGGCGTCGATGCGGACGCGACGATCCGCGGCAGCGCCGTCAACATCGCCGCGCGCATGGAGCAGACAGCCCCGAGCGGAGCGCTGCGCATCAGCCACGACACCTATGCGCAGGTGCGCGGCATGTTCGACGTCGACGTGCAGGAGCCGCTCGCCGTCAAGGGCATCGACGAGCCGATCCGCAGCTACCTGGTCCTGCGCGCGAAGCCGCGCTCCTTCCGCATCGGCACCCGGGGCATCGAAGGCGTCGAGACACGCATGATCGGCCGCGCGGCCGAGCTCGAGGCGCTGCAGGACGCGTTCCGGCGCGTCTTCGACGAACGGCGCCTGCTCGCGGTCACGGTGGTCGCCGACGCGGGCATCGGCAAGAGCCGGCTGCTCTACGAGTTCGAAGCGTGGAGCGAGGCGCAGCCGGAGCCGTTCTACGTCTTCCGCGGTCGCGCGACGCCGCAGACGCAGGGCCAGCCCTTCGGCCTGCTGCGCGACATCCTGGCCTGGCGCTTCCAGATCGCCGACGACGACAGCATCGAGCAGGCGCGGGCGAAGATGGAGCAGGGCATCGTCCCGCTCTTCGAACGCGACGACGGCGCGGACATCGCGCAAGGCCATGCCCACCTGCTGGGCCACCTGATCGGCATCGACTGGCGCGACAGCCGGCATCTGCGCGGCATCCTCGACGACCCGCGGCAGATCCGCAACCGCGCGCTCCACGCCGCGGCGCAGCTGTTCCGGCGGGTCGCGGCCGGCGAGGGCGGCGCCCCCGGCGAAGCGGCGAGTGCCGCGCCGGTGGTGCTCGAGCTCGAGGACCTGCACTGGGCCGATGGCGAGACGCTCGACTTCCTGGCCTACCTCGGCGAGGTCGACCGCGACCTGCCGATGCTCGTCCTCGCCTTCACCCGGCCGACCCTGTTCGAGCGGCGCGCGGACTGGCAGGCGCCGGGCTCGGAGCTTCGACGCATCGAGCTGCGTCCGCTCGGGTCGGCGCACGGCGGGCACCTGGCGGACGAGCTGCTCAAGAAGTTGCCGCAGGTTCCCGCCACGCTGCGCGAGCTCCTCACCGACGGCTCCCAGGGCAACCCCTTCTACATGGAGGAGCTGGTCAAGATGCTGATCGACCAGGGGGCGATCGGCACGAGCCTCGAGCAGTGGACCCTCGATGCGGACAAGCTGCTGGCGACGCGTGTGCCGTCGACGCTGACCGGCGTGCTCCAGGCACGGCTCGACGGCCTTCCGGCCGCGGAGAAGCTCGCGCTGCAGCAGGCGAGCGTGATCGGGCCGGTGTTCTGGGACCAGGCGCTGGTCGCCCTCGATCCGCAGGCGCGCGAGGCGCTGCCGTCTCTGGTGGCGCGCGAGCTCGCCTTGCCCCGCGTGGACGCCGCATTCGAGGGCCTGCGCGAGTACGCGTTCCGCCACCAGATCCTGCACCACGTCACGTACGACACCGTGCTCAGGCGCACGCGGCGCGAGCTGCATGCGCGCGTGGCAGAGTGGCTCGCCGCGCGCGCGGGCCTGCGCGCAAGCGACTTCCTGGGCGCCACGGCCGAGCACTACGAGCGCGCCGGCGACGATGCCAGCGCGGTCGAGTTCCACGCCCGCGCAGCCGGGCACGCGAGCGAGCGCATGGGGCACGAGGCCGTGCTGGGCCACGTGGCCCGGGCGCTCGACCTGCTGGACCGCCAGGGCAGCGCCGGATCGCGCGAGACCCTGCTGCGCTGGCGCTTGCTGGACGTGCGCGAACGCACGCTGGAGCTGCTGGCGCGTCGCACCGAGCAGGGCGCCGACATCGAGCAGCTGGAAAGATTGGCGGAGCGGCTCGACAGCGACGCGAAGCGCGCCCACGCGTGCTGGCGGCGGAGCTACCGTGCGCTTCGCATGGCCGACTGGGCCGCCTGCGAGCGCGCCGCGCGCCGCGGCATCGCGCTCGCCGAAAAGGCCGGGGACCCGCGCCTGCGCCTGCACGCGCTGCGGCTGCTCGCCTCGGCGCTGGCGATGCAGGGCGATCTCGAAGGCGGCAAGGCGTTGGCGCGCGAGGGCCTCGCCGAAGCGCGCGACCGGGCCTTGCGCAAGAACGAGGAAGCCCTGCTCAACACGCTCATCGTCATCGCCAACCTCCAGGGCGACGTCGTGGGCAACCTCGAGCTGAGCCGACGGAACCTGGCGATCAACCGCGAGATCGGCGATCGACGCAGCGAGGCGGTCGCCCTCTCGAACCTGGGCCTGGCGTGGCTGGAGCTCGGCGACCTGGCACAGGCGCGGCGCGACCTGGAGGAGTCGCTGAGCCTGTTGCGCGCCAACGGCGACCGGGTCATCGAGGGCGCCACGCTCTGCAACCTGTCCGAGCTCGCGCTCATGCGGGGCGAGGGTGCGCCGGCGCTGGCGCTCGCGCGTTCGGCCGTGGGCCTTCTCGCGACCCTCCAGGCGCGAGACCGGGAGGTGGACGCGCGGCTGAAGCTCGGCCAGGCCGAGCTGGCGCTGGGCCGGCACGAGGCGGCCCGGCAGGCCTTCGGCCACATGCGGCAGCTGGCGCAGGAGATCGACAGCCCCTGGCAGCACGACGCCTCGGCCGGGCTCGCGCTGGTCGACCTGGCGCAGGGCGACGCCGCGGGCGCACTGCGGGAGGTGGAGGCGGTCCTGGCGCACGTGGCCGCCGGCGGCACGCTGCACGGCACCGTGAAGCCGCGCCTCATCGAGCTGACGTGCTACCAGGTGCTTTCACGCGCGCGCGATCCCCGCGCCGCGCGCTGGCTGGCCCGCGCGCACGAAGCGCTCCAGCAACAGGCCGGCAGCATTCCGGATCCCGATCTGTGCCGGAGCTTCCTCGAGAACGTCCCGTGCCACCGCGAGATCGTCAGGGCGTTCGAGGCGTCGACGGGGGCGAGCCCAACGGCTCGACGTTGACGATCAGGTCGGTGTCGGGCACGTGGTAGACGCGATACCGCCGGCGCGCGTCGATCGCTTTCGCGCCTTCCTCGGTCGTCGGGAAGTCCACGTCGCCCATTCGATAGAAGTACGCCGTGTGGTTGTCGCCGGTGATCGAGTGGATCTCGATGCGGCCATCGGTCCAGGCGACACGGCCGGCCGCGAGCGCGGCACCGTGCGAGCGGCCGAAGTCCGACCCCCGCAGGGCGATGATGACGATGCCGCCGATGAGCGCGAGCACACCATCCGAGCGGCCGCCTTCGGGCTCGAAGAGACTCCAGGCGCCGAAGACGACGAGGAGGCCGCCGAACACGAGCAGCGCCCAGCCGCGGGCGCGGCGCCGGCCGCGCAGCAGCGCGGCCTGTGCCGCCGTCAGCTGGCCGTCGCGGTTCGCGTCGAGCGCGCCGGGATCGAAGCCGTTGGCGGCGATGAGCGCGCGGGTTGTCTCGTCGATCGCTGGATCTCCCGGCCGTACGCTCGAGTGTGACCCAGCCGGGAAGGCGTCGGGCAGGCCGTCATCGCGCGGCCCGACCGCTAGCGCAGCGCGTTGTCGACATGGAGCACGACCCGATCCGTCTCGCTGACCGCGATCTGCCCGGGCAGGCCGGGCACGAGGCGCCAGCGGGAGTAGGGGATGTAGTTGGCGCTGGTTGCATACGCGACGGTGGTGATCGGGGCGAACGTGGCCGAATCGAAGATGACCAGCTTCGTCGGGTCGTTGATGTTGTCGGTGTGGCAGGCGATCCGGCTCGCTCCCGGCACCTTCACGCAGTCGGCTCCGCCGGCGAGGGTCGCGACGAGGGAGAGGTCGCTCGCGCGGAAGACCTTCGAGGAAATGACGATGAGCCCATCGGCCACGCGCAGCTTCGAATAGAACGCGGCATCGGCCTGGATCATGTCCCTCTGCACGATGCCGTTCGCCGAGACGTCGAAGCGGTGCAAGCCGAATTCGGTGACTTCGTTGTCGTACCCGAACAGCACGGTCCCGCCCGCGTCGAAGCCGATGCTGTTGCCCCCGAGGAAGTTCTGGCTCATGGTGGGCTGCAGCGCGTCGGCGCGGATCAGCCCGACGCCGGCGTAGCGCGGCGATCGGTTCTTGAAGTACGTCGACACGGCCACGGCGTTGGCGGCCGTCGGCGACGCCGCGAGCTCCTCGGCGAACGATTGCCCGTCGAAGGGGTAGCTCGGCAGCTTGACCCGTGCGACCTCGGTCATGGCGGGCAGTGCCAGGCGCACCACGTCGCCCGAGCCATCGAGCGCGACCCAGAGCGATGCATAGTCGCTCGAGATCGCCAGCGCCCTGGGCAAGCTTCCCACGGCCGCCGAGTACGAGACGGCGCCGGTCGTCGCATCGATCGTCGCGATCCGGTTGGCCTGCGGCGACGTGCTCGACACGGACGCGTAGAACACCCTCCTCGAAGCGTCGTAGACCAGGAACTCGTGCGGGAGCGCGATACCGCCCGGCGTCGGGTTCCCGACGATCGGGTACTGCACGCCGCCGATCGTGGCGCTCTGCAGGTCCAGCGCGAACGGTGCCTGCACGACGCCATCGAGGGTCGCACTGCGCGTGATGCGCACCGGCCCGATGCCGTCCGCCAGCCAGACGTGGCTGTCGATGCGGGCCACGGTCTTGCGGGCACCGGTCGCGACCGACTGCGTCTCGAACTGCACCTGGTTGCGGAAGTGCGCCACCTGGGTGTTCACGCCGAACAGCGTCATCGTCTCGAAGCCGACGAAGGTCTGGCTGACGCTGGCATAGAAGTAGTCGGCCTGGCCGTCGCCGTCGACATCGACGTTCAGGGGCCCTTGCCGGACGTGGATGACGATCGTGCCCGGCTGGTAGAACGGCAAGGGATAGAGCACCATCGACGGCAGCGCGTCGTAGGCGCCGGCGAGCGCCGCCTGCGCGCCCAGCGGGTCGACGAGCACGAGCCCGTCGGCCGTGGCGCGATAACGCTCGACCGCGGTCGCGGCACCGTCCGTTTCGGTGAGCACGAGATTGCCGGCGGCGTCGGGCGCCGGCGCGATTTCGCGCGTGACGGTCGTGAGCGGTGCGCTCGCGGCGCTCGCCACGGACTTCAGGTACACGGCGCGGTCGCCCGCGTGCAGGGGCATCAGGTCCCGCATGGAGACGTCGATGCGGCCGGTGGTCGGATACGTGTCGGCCACGATCGTGGCGAGCGCGTAGGTCGTCGGCCCCGCCGAAGGCGCCGACGCCGGCGCGCTCGCAGGCGGTGGCGTGGGAGGCGCCGCCACCGCAGCGGCGGAGCCGCCACCGCCTCCGCCGCCACATCCGCCGAGCAAGAGCGCCAGGCACAGGGCCACGCAGCCGACGAGCGGCGATGACCGACGCAGGGGCGCGGCCAGGGCCAGGAATCTGGCAAGCATGAAAGTTCTCCTCTCCCCGAGCCGGCGCGCTCGGGTCCTCCGGAGGAGATGTTCTTGTCCCGAGGCGTTCCGTGGCAATTCCGTTCGGCAAGCTCGCCGAGAGAGATGCACCGATTGACAGTCGGCGCGGGCTGAGGCAGCGGCGACTGCCAGGGGCGACCGCGCGGCCCCCGCCCCCGATGCGATGCGACCAGTCGACGATCTCGAGCCCGCCGTCGAAATGCTCGACCAGCGCAGTCATGCTCTCGACCCAGTCGCCGTCGCGACAGGCTCACCCCCGCCAGGCTTCGATCTTCAAGCGGCGCCCGCTCGTGGCGCACTCGAGCATGCCGGCCTTGGCGTCGACGAGGTGCAGCACCTGGCCGTCGCGCCACGTGTAGTGCGGCGGCCCCTTGAGGTGCGGCGCGCCCGGGATCGCCGAGCGCGTCACCATCACGACGTGCCGTTCGCCCTTGTCGTCGTGGGCGACGAGCTGCTCGTGCGTAGTCCTTTGGGGCATGTCACCCTCCCGGTGCGCGACCGGTCGCCAGTCTACGAGCGGAGCCGACGGTCGCGCCACCTCTGCTCGCGCGCAGGAAGCGACCGGGCCGATCGGCCCGGGGCGGCTGCTAGACTGCGCGCCATGCCTCGCCACGTTTCCCGCTTCGGGTCGATTCGAATTCCCCGCTGACCGGGCACGAGCGCGTCGTCCCGGTCAGCCGGGTCGATGCCGCGAGCAGGCGTTCCTCGTTCGTCCTTCGATCCACGCGCGTCTTCGCGGCCGACGGGTTTGCCCGTCGGCACCGCCAGCGACCCCCCCCGGATCGAAGCCATGAACCGACGACCTCCCGCCCCCGACCGCGCTGCACTCGAGCAGGTCTATCTCATCGAGCGTGATGCCGGACTCCTCTGCCGCATCCTCGGCCTCTATGCCGCGCGCGGGATCGACGTGCTGCGCGCCGACTACGCGTATGCCGCACAGGACGTGATGAGCCTCAAGGTGCAGGCCGCTGCCGGCGCGCCGGACACCGTGGAGGCGCTGCGCGTGCTCGTGGAAAAGGCTGCGAGCCTGGTCGGCGTGATCGCTGCCGCCGAGCAGCCGTCGATCCAGAAGCGCGCGGCCTGAGCACGCGCACGGCCCGTGCAGGCGCAGGGACGCCGGGTCTGCGAGCGTTGACAAGCCTTTTGCGACTCCAATAATGAATTTCATGCCCCGGGTGCGCCAGATCCTCTTCGTCGCACCGGGCCCGGTCGTCTGGGCACGCCACCGCGGCGAGTTCGAGAGGCGCGGCCTCGAGGTCGAGACGACCCAGACCCTGTCCTCCGACCAGATCGGGCAAGGCCTCGCCGACGGCACGTGGGACATCGGCATCGGCGCGGTCGACAACGTGCTCGCGTGGAACCAGGAGCGCGGCGCCGGCCTGCAGATCCTCGCGCAGCTCGAGCGTTCGCAGCCCATGGCCTTTTGCGCGCGGGCCGGGTGCGACTCGCTCGCCGCGGCGGCGAAGGCGTCGATCGCCGTCGATTCGACCACCAACGGCTTCGTCCTCGTGCTCTACCGGGCGCTGCGGCGCGCAAGCATCGACCCGGCCACGTGCACTTTCGATCGCGTCGGCGGCGTGCGCCAGCGCTTCGAGGCGCTTCAGGCCGGGAAGACCGGCGCGACGATCCTCGTGCCGCCGTTCGTCGACATGGCGCTCGCGAACGGCTGCACGAGGCTCTGGGACGGTCGCGACCTCGCGCCCGACTACCCCGGCGTCGTCGTGGCCGCGCGCAAGGACTGGATCGATCGGAACCGGGACACGGCTGCCGCTTATCGCGCGGCCCTGAACGCGGGCAACGACTGGGCGATGGTGCCTGCAAACCACGACGAGGCAGCGGTCGCCCTCGTGTCTTCGGGCTTCGCCCCGCCGGCTGCGAACCGGCTCCTCGAGCGCGCGGTGCCCGGGCTGGTCCCGAGCCGCGCGGGCTTCGCCGAATCCATCGCCCTGCGCCGCGAATCGGGCTTGCTCGAGGGCCCGGTTCCCGACTTCGAAGCCCTCGTGCGAACGGATCTCGCGTCCGCCGACGACAGCGCGCCACGGGCGTGACGCCGCAGGACCATTTCAACAGGGAGGCTGCATGAACACCCACGAACGCTCGCGACGGAAACTTCTGGCGATGGCGCCGTCCCTGCTCGCGCCCGCGGCGCTGATCGCCTTCCCGAGCGTGCGCGCGCAGCAGGTCCAGAAGATCCGCATCGGCACGCACGTCTCCATCAGTTCGCACCTCTTCATGCAGAAGAAGCCCGAGCTCCTCAAGAACGCGGGCAAGACCTACGAGGCCGAGTGGGTGCGCTTCTCCGGCAGCGGCGACGCGATGCCGGCGCTGGTGGCAGGCCAGCTCGACGGCTGCCTGGGGACGCCGTTTCCGATGGCGAACGCGATCAACCAGTCGCGCGTGCCCGTCACCGTCGTGCACCAGCTCCTGAGTTTCGGGTTCGACGGGCACTACGACGACTTCACCGTCGTGCGCAAGGACAGCGGCATCTCGAAGCCCGCCGACATGAAGGGCAAGGTCTTCGGCATCAACGCCGTCGGCGGCACCGTCGAGCAGGGCACCCGGATCATCCTGACGAAGAACGGGCTCAATCCCGACAAGGACGTGACGTTCGTCGAGGCGCGGCCGCCGTTCCTCGGCCAGATGGTGCGGGACAACAAGATCCAGGGGGCCACGCTGTTCCAGCCCTTCTTCGAGGAGAACATGGCCAAGGGCGACCTGAAGGTCGTCTGGAGCGCGAGCGACATCTACGGCGGCCCGACGGACTACGTCTTCATGGCCTTCGACGACAAGTTCCTCAAGGCGAACCCGCGTGCCGTGCGCGGCTACGTCGAGGACTACCTCATCGCGACGAACTGGGCGCAGGACAACCGCGCCGAGGCGGTGAAGATCTATTCCGAGCAGTGGAAGCTGCCGCTGCCGGTCGTCGACTCGTACCTGCTCACGAAGAAGGACTACCTCGTGCGGCGCGACGGCAAGGTGTCGGCCAGGGGCATCCAGCCGATCGTCGATGCGCTGAGCGGCGCAGGGTTCGTGGGGCGCTTCGACGCCGGCAAGTACATCGACCTGTCGTACCTGCCCGCCTAGCGCTTCGCACGAACAGGCCTCGCTCGGTGCCCGAGCCCTTCCTCGACCTTCGCGGCGTCGCGATGCGCTACGGCGCGAAGGACGAGGCGGTCAGCGCCCTCGACGACGTACAGCTCTCGGTCGGGCCGCGCGAGTTCGTGACGATCGTCGGCCCGAGCGGCTGCGGCAAGAGCACGCTGCTGTACCTCGTCGGCGGCTTCCTCATGCCGACCGCGGGCGAGATCCGGCTGCGCGGCCGGCCGGTCGCGGGACCCGGCCCCGATCGCGGCATCGTGTTCCAGCGCTACTCGCTCTTCCCGTGGCGCACGGTGGCCGGCAACATCGGCTACGGGCTCGAGGAGAAGGGCGTGCCCCGGGCCGAGCGCGAGCGCGTGGTGCGTGAGTACGTGAAGCTGGTGCACCTCGAAGGCTTCGAGGGCCGCTTTCCGCGCGAGCTCTCGGGCGGAATGCAGCAGCGGGTGGCGATCGCCCAGACGCTCGCCTGTCAGCCGGAGATCCTGCTGATGGACGAGCCGTTCGGCGCGCTCGACGCGCAGACGCGACGCATCCTGCAGGACGAGATCCGCCGCATCTGGCGCCGCGACACGAAGACGGTGCTCTTCGTCACGCACGACGTCGACGAGGCGGTGGCGCTCGGAACGCGGATCGTCGTCATGGCCGCGCGGCCGGGCCGCATCAAGGAGACGCTCGTGCGCGGCTTCGACATCGCCGACGGCGAGGAGTACGAGTCGCGTCCCGAGTTCCTCGCGCTCAAGCTGCACATCTGGCACAGCGTCAAGGCCGAGGTCGACGCCGCCCGTGCGCACGGGCTTGCCTGATGGCGCGCGCAGCGACCCGGTCGACGGCGGTCCTCTCGGGCGTCGCGCGCGTCGTGCCGCTCGGCCTCGTGCTCGCGGCGTGGCAGCTCGCCTCGGCCACCGGGCTCCTGCCGAGGACCGTGCTGCCCTCGCTGCGCGACGTGCTCGTCGCCCTCGGCGGCCTCGTCGGCAGCGGCGAGATCGTGCCGCACACGCTCGCATCGCTGGGCCGGGCGGGGGCCGGGTGGCTGGTCGCGGTGGTCGTCGGCGTCGCCCTCGGCATCCTCATGGCCCGCGTGAGCGCCGTCCAGCGCGCGCTGGAGCCCGTCCTCATCCTCGTCTACCCGGTGCCCAAGCCCGCGCTCATCCCGCTCTTCATGATCTGGCTCGGCATCGGCGACTTCTCCAAGGTCGCGGTCATCGCGCTCGGCTGCCTGCTGCCGGTCGTGACGGCGACGTTCAACGGTGCGCGAAGCGTCGATCCGCTGCTCGTGTGGTCGGCCCGCGCCCGCGGCACTTCCGGGCGGCGCCTGCTCTGGCGCGTGGTCCTTCCGGCCGCGCTGCCGCAGATCGCGGCCGGCGTGCGCACTGCGATCGCCGTGGCCATCATCATCCTCGTGAGCTCGGAGTTCATCTCCGCGCAGACCGGCCTCGGCTTCCTGATCGCCAACTACGGCGGCGTGGGCGCCGACGACGCCATGCTCGCGGTCGTGATCTACCTCGCCGCGATCGGCTACGGGCTCGACCGCGTCTACCTGGCCGGCTTGCGGCGCTACATGGCCTGGCACACCTTTGCGCACTGACCCGACCCACGCGACCGGCAGGGCGACCGTCGCCGGCGCCCTCGGGCGCTTCGGGCCCATCGCATCGATCCTCCTCGCGTGGGAGCTCGTGACGCGACTTCACGTCGTGAATCCGTTCGTCTTCCCGCCCGTCACCGAGATCGTTTGGCGCTGGGTGACGCTGTTCGCGACCGGCGTCGCCTTCGGGCCGCTCTGGGACACGCTGTGGCGTGCGATGGCGGGCCTCTCGGGCGCGATCGCGGTGGGCGTGCCGCTCGGCATCCTCATGGGGCGCTCGAGATGGGCCGAGTGGTTCTTCGAGCCGCTCTTCTCGTTCACCTTCCCGCTGCCGAAGATCGCGCTGATTCCCTTGTTCGTGCAGTGGTTCGGGCTCTTCGACCTGTCGAAAGTGATGCTCGTCTTCACCGACTGCCTGTTTCCGCTCGTGATCTTCAGCTACCACGGCGCCAAGGGCGTGAGCCAGGCGTACATCTGGTCGGCGCAGGCGCGCGGCACGGGGCCGTGGCGCATGCTGTGGCGCGTGGTGCTGCCGCTGTCGCTCGCGTCGGTCTACGACGGCGTGCAGGTGGCGGTCGTCGTCGCGCTGCTGGTGGCGGTGGTCACCGAGATGGTGTCGGGCGGCAGCGGCCTCGGCTACGCCATGATCCGCGCCTACCGCTTCGGCGACGTGCGGACCGCCTTCGCGACCTTGCTCACCGTCTCGCTGATCGGGTACGCGCTGTACCGTGCGGCGCAGGTGCTGCGTGCGCGGCTGCTGTCCTGGGATACGCTCGAAGCCTGAGCCGGTCGCACGACGGGACGCCAGACGTGTTCGAGTACTTCCCCGGCCACTACTCCTGGAACCTGGGGGTGCTGATGGCCGTCCAGCTCGGCGGCGAGCTGACCGAGATCGATGCCGCGTGCCGAGACCTGCGGCCCCTCGCGGCGAAGCCCGGCGCCCGGGACGACCCCGACGCGCAACGCGCCTGGCTCGACGCCTGGTCGACGCTCGCCGAGCGCGTGCAGGCGTTCGCGCGGCGCGACGCGGAAGCGGGTCACGCGCTCTCCGCCGGCCGGAAGTACCGCCGCGCCTGCATCTACTGGTTCACCGCCGAGCGCATGACCGGGCATCGCGATCCCGGCAAGCTGCGGCGCTACCGCGCGATGGTGGAGTGCTTCGACCGGAGCGTCGCGCTGCGCCGCGAGCCCGTCGAGCGGGTCGAGGTCCCGTACCAGGACACCACGCTGCCGGCCCTGTTCCATCGAGCATCCGCTGCGGGCGCGCCCTGCCCGGCGATGATCCACTTCGACGGCTTCGACGTCACGAAGGAGTGGATGAGCCTCTCCGGCATCGCCGACGAGTTCGCGCGCCGCGGCATCTCCACGCTCATGGTGGACCACCCGGGCGTCGGCGCGGCGATCCGCCTCCAGGGGCTGCCGATGAATCCCGAGAGCGAGCGCTGGGCGACCGCGGCGCTGGACTGGCTCGAGCGCCGCAGCGACGTCGATGCGAAGCGCGTCGGCGTGATCGCCATGAGCCTCGGCGGCTATTACGCACCGCGCGCCGCCGCCTTCGAGCAGCGCCTGGCGTGTTGCGTCGCCTGGGGCGCGCGCTGGGACAACGCCGGCTCGCACGGGCGGATCCTGCGCGACGCGAACGCGGCGCGATCGGTGACCGGCTGGGTCGACCATGCGCTCTGGTACTACGGCGCGTCGACCGTCGAGGAGGCCGAGCGGCGCATCGCGCAGATGACGCTCGAGGGCGTCGTCGACAAGGTGACGTGCCCCTTGCTCGTGGTGCACGGGGCCGGCGACCGCCAGGTGCCGTTCGAGCAGGCGGAGCGCACCGTGCGCGAGGCCGTGCGCAGCCGGCATGCGACGCTGCGCGTGTTCGACGCGGACGAGGGCGGCATCGAGCACGTCAACGGCGACCTGTTCTCCGTGGCCATCGACGCGATGGCCGACTGGGTCGCCGACACGCTCCAGCAGGGCGGGTCGGAAGAGAGGCCCGCATGAAGAGGCTGACATGAACTTCGTGGCACCCACGTCCCTCGAGGACGCCTACCACGCGCTCGCGGTGCCGGGCGCGATGTGCCTGGCCGGCGGCCAGTCGCTCGTCGCGGCCATGAACCTCGGCGTCGCGACCCCCCAGCAGCTCGTGAGCCTGCGCAACCTGCGGGCGCTGCGGGGCATCGATCCGCAAGCCGGCGGCGGCCTGCGGATCGGCGCGATGACGACTCATGCGGAGCTCGCGGCGCTCGGGGCCGATGCGCCCGGCGCCGTCCTGCTCGCGCGCACCGCCGCGCAGGTCGCGTATCCGGCCGTACGCAACCGCGGCACGATCGGCGGCTCGGTCGCGCTCGCGGATCCGGCGGCCGACTACCCCGTCGCCCTGGTGGCGATGGATGCGGCGATCGAGATGGGCGGCCCTGCCGGTGCGCGCAGCGTGAAGGCGCGCGAATTCTTCCGCGGCCTCTTCGAGACCGCGCTCGCGCCGCAGGAGATCGTCCTGGCGATCCACGTGCCGCCGGGACCGCCGGGCGCGGGCAGCTGCTACGAGAAGCTCTCGCTCGTGGCGGGCGACTTCGCCATCGTCTCGGTCGCGGCCATCGGCAGCACGCAGCTCGACATCGCGGTCGGCGGGTGCGGCCCGACGCCGCGGCTGCTGAGCGGCATCGCCGCCACCGATGACGCCCTGCTCGCGGCGGGCCGGCAGCTGGCGGCAGGCTGCGATCCGCCGAGCGACCAGCGCGGCAGCGCCGCGTACCGGCGGCGCGTGCTGCCCGAACTGGTGAGGCGCGCGGGCCGGGCCGCCGCAGGAGCGGTGCGATGACGACGAAGTACCCGTGTGCGCTCGCGGTTAACGGCGAGGTGCACGACGTCCTCGTGCCCGCATCCGCCACGCTGCTCGAGGTCCTGCGCGACCCCCTCGAGCTCACGGGCACCAAGCGCGGCTGCAACCACGGCGTCTGCGGCGCCTGCACGGTGCTCGTCGACGGCCAGCTCGCGCGCTCGTGCCTGATGCTGGCGGTGGACGTCGGCGACCGGCCGGTCGTGACGATCGAGGGCGTCGCGGGGCGCGAGGGCCTCTCCGTCGTGCAGCGGGCGCTCGTCGATGCGGGCGCGATCCAGTGCGGCTTCTGCTCGCCGGGCTTCGTGATGGCGCTCACGGACCTGTTCGCGCGCAGCGCCCACCCGACGCGCGACGAGATCCGGCACGCGCTCTCGGGGAACCTGTGCCGCTGCTCGGGGTACGTGAAGATCGTGGAGGCCGCGGAGCGACTGGCGGGAGGCGGCCATGCCTGACGCGACGCCGAAGACACGGCCTGCGGCCGTGGGGGCCAGCCTGCCGCGGCTCGAGGCCGGCGACAAGGCGAGCGGCCGCGCGCGCTACGCCGACGACGTGCGCCTGCCCGGCATGCTGCACGCGGCGCTCGCCACCAGCCCGCATGCGCACGCGCGCATCCGCGGCTGGCGGACCGAGGCGGCGGCCGCGGTGCCAGGCGTCAAGGCGATCCTCACCGGCGCCGCGCTCGAGGGACCGCGCGCGGGCGGGATCGTCAAGGACGAGTTCATGGTCGCCCGCGACAAGGTGCGCTACGTCGGCGAGCCGGTCGCGGCGGTGGCCGCGACCGACGCCGCGGCCGCCGAGCGCGCGGCCGCGCTGATCGAGGTCGACTACGAGCCGCTTCCGGCGGTGCTGTCCATCGACGAAGCCCTTGCCGACGGCGCACCCGTCCTGCACGAGGAGTTCGCGAGCTACGTCAGGACGCTCGAAGGCGGCGGGGGCGGCAACGTGGTCTTCGCGAGCTCGGTGACCGAGGGCGACGTCGACCGGGCGTTCGCGCAGTGCGACGTCGTCGTCGAAGGGACGTTCGAGACGCAGGCGCAGCACCACGTCTACCTCGAGACCAACGGCTGCGTCGCCGACGTCGACGCGAGCGGCCGCATCACGCTGCACGTCACCTGCCAATCCGTGCATCACGTGCAGCAGCGTGTCGCCGAGGAGCTGGGCGAGCCGATGGCGCGCATCCGCGCCGTCGCGACGCGGGTCGGCGGCGGCTTCGGGGGCAAGCACGCTTCGGGCATCCACTCCATCGCGGCATGGCTCGCGCGGGCGGCGCGACGCCCCGTGAAGCTGGTGCTGTCGCGCACGCAGGATTTCGAGGTCCAGCGCTGCCGGCACCCGGCGCGCATCTGGATGAAGACCGGTGCGACGCGGGACGGGCTCATCCTCGCGCGCGACGTGCGCATCACGACCGACGGCGGCGCCTATGCCGACGAGAGCCCGCCGGTGCTGGCGTTCGCGCTGCTGATGGCGCGCGGCCCGTACCGCATCCCCCACGTGCGGGCGCAAGGCCGGGCCGTGTACACGAACAAGCTGCGGTCGGGCTCCTTCCGCGGGTTCGGCAACCCGCAGGCGAGCTTCGCGGGCGAGTCGCAGATCGACGAGCTCGCCACGCGGCTCGGCCTCGACCCGGTCGAGCTGCGCCTGAAGAACGGCATGCGGCCCGGGGACACCGCGTTCGGCGGCCAGCCGGTGCCGTCGTGCGCGCTGCTCGAGTGCCTCGAGCGCGTGCGCGCGGCGCAGCGCGAGGCGCCGGCGCTCGCGCCGCTTCCCGGATGCAGGCGCGGGATCGGCCAGGCCGTCATGAGCCACGTCTCCGGGCTCATGGGCACGGCCGCGTCGGTGCAGTTGCGTACCGACGGCTCCGTAGCGCTCTCGACCGGCTGCGTCGACCTGGGGCAGGGCGCCGACACCACCATGGTCCAGATCTGCGCCGACCTGCTGCAGATCCCGGTCGAGCGCATCAGCTACGCGCCGCAGGACAGCGATTCGTCGCCCTACAACTGGAAGACCGCGGGCAGCCGCTCGACCTACATGACCGGTCGCGCCGTCGCGGTGGCCGCGGGCGAGTTCCGCGAGCGGCTGTTCGAGCGCGCCGCCGAGCTCATCGAGTGCGCGCCGGCCGATCTCGAGCTCAAGCCAGGGCCGCGCGTGGGCGTGAAGGGCGCGGGGCTCGACGTCACGTTCAAGCAGATCGCCATGCACTCGCTGTTCAAGAGCGGCGGGCCCATCGCGGCGGCGCACGGCTTCGTGTTCGACGGACCGCCGTTCGATCCGAAGCGCGCCGCCGTGCACCAGCTCGCTTTCGCCAACCTCGGCGTCTACACGTTCGGCGCGCATTGCGTCGAGGTCGACGTCGACGAGGGCACCGGCAAGGTCGTGGTGCGGCGCGCGTGGTGCGCCCACGACGTCGGCCGCGCCATCAACCCGGGCAGCTGCGAAGGCCAGATCCAGGGCGGCTTCGTGCAGGGGATGGGCTACGCGCTCACCGAGGCGATGCAGTGGAACGCCGAGGGCTGGCTCACGACGGTGACGCTCGCCGACTACAAGATCCCCGGGATCCTCGATGCGCCGCCCGAGATCCATCCGATCGTCCTCGAGCATCCGGATCCGTCGCACCCGGTGGGCGCGAAGGGCATCGGCGAGCCGTCGCTGGTGGGCGCGGCTCCCGCGATCGCCAACGCCATCCACGACGCGGTGGGGGCGCGACTGCGGCGCCTGCCGATGACGCCGGAGCGCGTGCTCGAGGCGATGGATGCGCTCGAGTCGCGCGGGGACGCAGGCTAGCCTCCGTCGACGGGCGCCTGCGACGGGCTCGACGTCGCAGGAACGCGTTGCCGGGCTGTGCGGCCCGTGGCTGGACTCGACATCGTACGCCAGCGTACGATACGGGCCCGCTTCCCCCGTTCCCGCCTACCACCGGAGTTCGTGCCATGGCTGCCGCCCAGAAGAAGGTCATCATCACCTGCGCCGTCACCGGCGCCATCCACACGCCGTCGATGTCGCCGTACCTGCCGGTGACGCACCGAGAGATCGCAGACGCGGCGGTCGGCGCTGCCGAGGCCGGCGCGGCCATCATCCACTTGCACGCGCGCGATCCCGTCACCGGCAAGCCCGACCAGCGGCCCGAGGCCTTCGTGCCCTTCCTCAAGGAGATCAAGGCGCGCTCGGATGCCGTGATCAACCTCACCACCGGCGGCTCTCCCTACATGACCGTCCAGGAGCGCATGCGCCCGGCCGCGGAGCTGAAGCCCGAGGTGGCGTCGATGAACATGGGCACGATGAACTTCGGCCTGTTCCCGATGCTGAACCGCTTCAAGGAGTTCAAGCACGACTGGGAGCGGCCTTACCTCGAAGGCAGCAAGGACCTCATCTTCCGCAACACCTACGGCGACATCGAGGCCGTGCTGAAGGAGCTGTCGCCCAACGCGACGCGCTACGAGTTCGAGTGCTACGACACCTCGCACCTCTACAACCTCGCGCACTTCGTCGACCGCGGCCTCGTCAAGGCGCCGTTCTTCGTGCAGACCGTGTTCGGCATCCTCGGAGGCATCGGCACGCATCCCGAGGACGTGATGCACATGAAGCGCACCGCCGATCGCCTGTTCGGCTCCGACTACCGCTGGTCGGTCCTCGGCGCCGGACGCGCCCAGATGCCCATCGCGGCGATGTCCGCGGCCATGGGCGGAAACGTCCGCGTCGGCCTCGAGGACAGCCTCTGGATCGGCGCCGGAAGGCTCGCCGAGTCCAACGCGCAGCAGGTGCGCAAGGCGCGGGAGATCATCGAAGGCCTGGGTCTCGCGATCGCCTCGCCCGCCGAAGCCCGCGAGATCCTGCAGCTCAAGGGGAAGAACGAGGTGGCGTTCTGAGGTCCGACGTGCCCGATCGATCCGGGTCCGCCGCGAGTCGCGGGGCCGGCGCGAGCGTCGATGCGCGCGGCATCGCGCAGGTCACGATCGATTCCGGCGGTCCGCTCAACATCGTCGGAAGTGCCACGGCCCTGGGCGTCGCGGCCGCCTTGCGGGCGCTGGCCCGGGATCCGGCGGTGCGCGCCGTCGTGCTCCGCGGTACCGGGCAGAAGACGTTCGTCGGCGGTGCCGACGTGCGGGAGCTGGTGCGCCTCGAGCCGGTATCGGCACGGCGCTTCATCGCCGCCCTGCACGAGATGTGCGAAGCGGCTCGCGACCTTCCCGTCCCCAGCGTGTGCGCGCTCCCCGGATGGTGCATCGGTGTCGGCCTCGAGCTCGCCGCGGCTTGCGACCTGCGCGTCGCGGCCGACGACGCCCGGTTCGTGATGCCCGAAGTGAAGCTCGGCATCCCGTCGGTGATCCATGCCGCCTTCCTCTCCCGGATCGTGGGCGAGGGCCGCGCCCGCTGGCTGATGCTCACGGGCGAGGCCGTCGATGCACGGAAGGCCGAGAGCTGGGGCCTCGTGAACGAGGTCGTTCCGCTCGCGGAGCTCGCTGCCGCGGTCGAGCGCCGGGCGCTCGCGCTCGCCGAGCTCTCGCCCACCGGCCTGCGCGCGCAGAAGCAGGTGCTGCGCGCGAGCGAGGCGCCGCATCTCGACGCCAGCATGGCGCACAGCATCGAGGTCTTCGGGGCCGCCTACGAGTCGGCGGATCCCGAGCGGCTGATGCGCGCGTTCCTGGAGCGCAAGGCCCGGTAGGTCCCGTCTGCGCTCTGCACCGGCGCGGCACGCGCGTGCCGCCTGCGCCCGCGACCGCCGCGTCACGCCAGCAGCTCGGCGTGCCTCGCGCCCAGGAACCCCGTGTGCAGTTCGGCTGCCCGGAACGCGGGGTTCCGCAGCACCGCCTGCAGGTAGGCCGCGTTGTGCGTGATGCCCGCGATGTGCAGGTCGGCCAGCGCGCGCTGCAGGCGCTCGATGGCCTCGTCGCGGGTCTGGCCATGTCCGACCACCTTCATCACCATCGGGTCGTAGAAGGGCGTGACCTTGTTGCCTTCGCGGTAGCCGGTGTCGACACGGACGCCGTCGCCTCCCGGCAGCCTGAACGCGGTGAGCAGGCCCGGGCTGGGCAGGAAGTTCCTGGCCGGGTTCTCGGCGTAGACCCGCGCCTCGACGGCGTGGCCCGTCGCGGCGATGCGTGACTGCGCGAGCTCGTCCTGGAGCCGCTCGCCCATGGCGAGCCGCAGCTGGGCCCCGACGAGGTCGATGCCGGTGATCATTTCCGTCACCGGGTGCTCGACCTGGATGCGGGTGTTCATCTCGAGGAAGTAGAACGCCTGCGTGTCGGTGTCGTAGAGGAATTCGACGGTGCCGGCGCCGCGATAGCGGCAGGCGCAGGCGAGGGCGACGGCCGCGGCGGCGATGCGCTGGCGCACCGGATCGGCGATCGCCGGCGCGCGCGCCTCTTCGACGACCTTCTGGTGGCGCCGCTGCAGCGAGCAGTCGCGCTCGAACAGGTGGACGGCCGTGCCGTCCCCGAAGCCGAAGAGCTGGATCTCGACGTGGCGTGCGCGCTGGACGTAGCGCTCGAGGTAGACCGAGCCGTCGCCGAACGCCTTCTGCGCCATGCCGGAGGTCGCCTGCACCGCCGCGGGCAGCTCCTCGGGCGTGTCGACCGTCCGCATGCCGATGCCACCGCCGCCCGCGGCGGCCTTGACGAGGAGCGGAAACCCGGTGCGCTCGCCCGCGGCCGCGATGGCGGCCCGGTCCGCCACGTCGAGCTTGCCCGTGCCGGGAAGTACGGGCACGCCCGCGCGTGCGGCGGCCTGCCGTGCCTCGTCCTTGTCGCCCATCATGCCGATGACCTCGGCCGTGGGGCCGACGAAGGTCACGCCGGCGGTCTCGCAGGCGCGCGCGAAGGCCGGCCTCTCCGAGAGGAAGCCGTAGCCCGGGTGGATCAGTGCCGCGCCGGTCTGCCGGGCGGCCTCGAGGATCTTGTCGGCGCGAAGGTAGCTGTCGGCGGCGCGCGCGGGGCCCAGCAGGATCGCTTCGTCCGCCGACGCCACATGGGGCAGCTCGGCGTCCGCCTCGGAGTACACGGCGACCGTGCGGAGCCCGAGCTTGCGGGCGGCGCGGATCACGCGGCAGGCGATCTCTCCGCGGTTGGCGACGAGCACGGCGGGCTTCATGCGAGGTCTCCTGGCGAGTGCGGCCGTGGGCGGCCGTGGTTGCTAACGAACGAGCGTTAGTCTATCATCGGGACACCGGAAAGTGAAGCCGCGAGCGACGTGAATCCATGATCGAAGTCGTCTACTGTATGCGGCGCAAGGAGGGGCTGACCCGCGAGGCGTTCATCGCCTACTGGCAGGACGTCCACGCGCCGATCGTCGTGCGCAACCGGCAGGTGCTGCGGATCGCGCGCTACGAGCGGATCGTGCCCCTGCAGACCGCGTTCAGCGAGCGCGTCGAGCGCCGCAACGCGACGCAGCCACCGTTCGACGGCGTGGCCCGGCTCGCGTGGACGTCGGAGGAGGACATGCGCCACGCCTTCGAGGACGAGGAGGCGCTGGTCGTCCAGCGCGAGCTCGCGCGCGACGAGAAGGCATTCGTGGACATCGCCGCTTCCTGCCGCTGGGTGGCCCGCACCGACAGGCACCTCTGACGCCGGGCCGCGACTAGAATCTCACCGGCATGAGCGCGCATACGAGCGTTCGTTAGAGACAGCGAGGGACGAGACCCCATGCCAGCGACGACCACCGGCGAGGAAACCGAAAAGGCCATCCGCGAGGCGGCCGTCCGCGTGATCGCGAAGCATGGCTTCCAGGCGGCGAGCCTGCGCGAGATCGCGAAGGAGGTCGGCATCCGCGCGCCGTCCCTCTACAACTACATCAAGAGCAAGGAGAAGCTGCTCTACGAGCTGCTGCGCGAGCCGCTCACGGCGATGATCGCCGAGTACCGCACGCTCACCGAAGGCGTCACCGACCCGGCGACGCGCCTGCAGATCTTCACGCAGGTGCACCTCAACTTCCACCTCCACTCGAGGCTCGAGGTGTTCATCGGCAACATGGAGCTGCGCAGCCTCTCGGGCCCGCACTACCGCACCATCACGGCGCTGCGCGAGGAGTACGCGCGGCTGCTGCAGCAGATCATCGAGGACGGCGTGAAGCAGGGCGTCTTCACCGCGCCCGAGCCGCGCGTCGTGGCGCTCGTGATGCTCGGCATGCTGTCCGGCGTGTGCAACTGGTACAAGCCAGGCGGGTCGATGTCGGCCGAGGAGATGATGCAGCTGCACCTCGACCTGGCGTTCCGCGCGCTCGGTGCGCAGCCGCCGGCAGCGATGAAGGTGGCACGCCGCAAGAGCGCCTGAGCCCGAGGAGCCGGCCGCGCCGGCCGCCGGCTCAGGCCTTGCGGTGGAACTCCGGGAAGTGCACCGCGACGACGGGGCTCGTCTCGGCCCAGGACACGCACTGGTCGAGGAAGAACGGCCGCTCGCCGTCGGCGGACTTCGGCGCGCCGGCCCCGGGCATGAACTGCTCGCGATACGACGAGACCGTCTGGTAGGCCGTCGTGGCCATCGCGAGGACGAGGTCGCGCAGGTGCGTGCAGCCCGCGGTGCGGCCCATGGCGTCGTCGACCGCGCGCCGGAAGCCCTTCGCGAGCGAGGTCCCGACGAGGGCGCCGACCGGCTCGACGCCTCGCAGGCAGGTGCGGAAGGGATGCGCGGGCATGGCGCCTTCGGCGGCACGGACGACGAGGTCGGTGTCGACCGTCAGGCGCGCGCGCATGTGGTGCATCGGCGCGCCGGCGGGCAGGGGCCCGCGGTCGCGGTCGGCGTACGTGTAGGTCTTCTCGTCGAGGAGCTCGCCCTCGATGTCCCAGAGACCGTCTTCGCGCAGGTAGCCGCGGGTGACGACGCGGCGCTCGTGCAGCAGCCGGCGCGGCGCGGGAGGGGACAGGCTGGGCATCGGCGGCTCAGAAGGCGCGCTTGAAGTCGAAGTAGCGCTCCGCGATCAGGTTGCGGCACATCTCGTCGTTGAGCGGCGCGAAGCTGTAGAGGCGGTGGTCGCGGTAGTAGCGCTGCATCGGCCCGCCCGTGTCGAAGCCGGCGCCGCCCAGGATCTCCATGCCGACGTCGGCCGCGTGCTTCGCGACGTTCGACGCGGCCAGCTTCACCATGGAGCTCGCGACGTCGACGGGCTTGCCCTCGTCGTCGCGCTGCGCGGTGTCGAGCAGGAACGACCAGGCCAGCTCGAACTCGGTGGCGACGTTGGCGAGCTTGTGCTGCACCGCCTGCAGCTGGGAGAGGGTCTTGCCGAAGGCGGGGCGATCCTTGGCGTACTGGGCCGCGTGCCGGATCGCGCCCTGGGCGATGCCGAGCGCCACGGCCGAGGCGTTGATGCGCTCGGAGTTGAGCGTCGCCAGCACCTGCCGGAACCCCTGGCCCTCCACGCCGAGCAGGTTCCCGGCGGGGACCTTCACGTCGTCGAAGAACACCTGGCAGGTGTCGTAGCCGTTGATCGCGAAGGTGTCGACCTCGGTGGCCGTGATGCCCGGCGTGTTCGCGGGCACGAGCAGCATCGACACGCCGTCGGTCTTGCCCTCGGACGTGCGCGCGAGCACGACGTAGAAGTCGGACGTGGTCGCCCCGCTGATCCACATCTTGGTGCCGCTCAGGACCCAGTGCCCGTCGGCCTTGCGGGCCCGGGTCTTCATGGCGCGCAGGATGTCGGTGCCGCCGCCCGCCTCGGTGAGGCAGAACGAGGCCTTCTTCCGGCCGCTCGCCAGCGGCTCCAGCCACTGCTTCTTCTGCGCCTCGCTTGCGTTGTCCTTGAGCACGCGGGTGATCAGGAACTGCACGACGCAGAACACGGCGGTCGACGTGGACAGGTTGCCGAGCGTGCGCAGGGCGATGAGCTGCTCGACGTTGGAGCCGCCGCTCCCGCCCCACGCCTCGTCGACGCCGAGGCCCCATACCCCGAGGTCGCGGAGCACGGCGTAGAGGTCCGCGTCGAAGGTCTTGGCCGCGTCGAGGCGCGCGACCGTCTCCGGGGGTGACGTCCGGCGGATCGCCTTGGCAAGCGTGTCCTCGAACAGCACCTGTTCTTCCGTGAAGCTCATGGTCAACCCTCGACAAACCTGGAAAGATTCCGCCCGAGTCTAACGAACTAACAGCCGTTAGGCAAGGCAGGAAGGCAAAAAAGATGCTTGACCCGGTCGCCGCCGACCCATAGACTAACGACTGATAGTTCGTCTGCAACCACGGAAAGCGCACCCATGTCCCAGCTCCGTTCCTCCGCCCGCGGCGGCCTCCGCTGCGCCCTCGGCGTCGCCCTGGTCGCGGTCTCGCTCGGCGCCGCCGCGCAGGAGCCGATCCGCATCGGCGCCATCTTCGCGACCTCCGGGCCGAGCGCATTCCTCGGCGTGCCCGAAGAGCGCGGCCTGAAGCTGAAGGTGGACGAGATCAACAAGGCTGGCGGCATCAACGGCCGCAAGGTCGAGGTGGTGCAGTACGACTCCGAGGGCAACACCACCAAGGCCGCGCAGCTCGCGCGGCGCCTCATCGAGTCCGACAAGGTCCTCGCCATCGTCGGCCCCTCGAGCTCCGGGGAGAGCCTGCAGGTGCTGCCGATCGCGAACGAGACGAAGACCCCGCTGATCGCGCACGCGGGCACCGAGAAGATGACGAGCCCGGTGACGCCCTGGGTCTTCAACACGCCGCCCACCGACCGCGTCGTGGCGGCCCACCTGCTCGGCGTCTTCAAGAAGCGTGGCATCACCCAGATCGCGCTGCTGACCGCCGCCGACGGCTTCGGCCAGTCCGGCGCCAACGTGTTGAAGGAGCTCGCGCCCAAGTACGGCGTCACCATCGCCCGCCACGAGGAATTCAACCGGACCGACGCCGACATGACGGCGCAGGTGCTGAAGGCCAAGGACTCCCCGGCGCAGGCCATGCTCGTCTGGAGCGCGTTCCCGGCGCCCACGATCATCGCGAAGAACGCCGCCGCGGTCGGCTACGGCAAGCCCGTCTTCAACAGCTTCGCCGCCGCGAGCAAGGACCTGCTGGTGCAGGCCGGGCCCGCCGCCGAGGGTTCCTACGTGTCGTCGATGCGCCTGCTGGCGCCGGAAACGCTGAAGGCGAGCGACCCGATGCGCCCGGCGGTGATGAAGATCTACAGCGAATACAAGGCGAAGTACAACGAGGCGCCGGCCACGTTCGCCGCGCACAGCTATGACGCGATGTCCATCCTCGAGGCGGCACTGCGCAAGGTGAACGGCCAGCCCACCCGCGACAACCTGCGTGCCGCGATGGAGACCGTCACGGTCACGGGCGGCAACGGCGTCTACCGCCTGTCCCCGACCTCCCACGGCCTCGAGCCCGACTCCGAATCGATGGTGCTGATGGTCGCCAAGGGCGGCCAGTGGATCGTCGCCGACGAATAGGCTCGCGCGGCGCCGCCACCGACCCCCGGAGGCCAGCGTGCTCCAGCAGATCGTCGTGTCCGGGCTCACGGTGGGCGCGATCTACGCGCTCATCGCGACCGGCTTCACCATCGTCTTCTCGACGGTGCGGATCGTGAACTTCGCGCACGGCGAGTTCGTGATGGCCGGGGGGATGATCTACGCCTGGCTCGCCGTCGTGCACCAGGTGCCGGTGCTCGCGGCCGTCGCTGCCTCCATCGGGCTGTGCATGGTGCTCGCGTGGCTCGTCTACGAGCTCGGCCTGGCCGGCATGGACAAGGACAACCACATCGCCCAGGTGATGGTCACCCTGGGCGTGGGCGTCACGCTCAAGGGCCTGGCGCAGGTCCTCATCGGCAAGGACACGCAGTTCCCTCCCGCCTTCAGCGCCGGCGAGCCGCTCGCGCTCGGCGCGGCCACCATCCCGCCGCAGACGCTCTGGATCGTCGGCTCCCTCATCGTGCTGCTTCTCGGCCTCTGGCTGCTGCTGCGGCACACGCGCATCGGCAAGGGCATGCAGGCGGTGTCGATCAACCACTACGCGGCGACCCTCATGGGCATCTCGCCGCGGCGCTCGGCCGTGATCGCGTTCGTGATCGCAGGGCTGATCGGGGGCGCGGCGGGGACGCTGCTGGCGCCGGTGGCGTCGGCCCACTACGACAACGGCATCTTCCTCGGCATCAAGGGCTTCGCCGCCGCCATCCTGGGCGGCCTCGGCAGCCCCGTGGGCGCGCTGCTGGGCGGGCTCATCCTCGGCCTCACCGAATCGCTCACCGCCGGCTACCTGAGCTCCGTCTACAAGGACGCCCTCTCGCTGGTGCTCCTCCTCGCGATCCTGCTGCTGCGGCCGCAGGGACTCATCGGCAAGCGGCTGCCGCAGAAGTTCTGAAGGACCGGCCATGCACCTCTCGTCCGATCGCAAGCTCACGCTGGCGCTGCTGGTGCTGCTGCCGCTGGCGGCGCTGTTCACCGAGAACTCCTTCTACAAGTCGGTGCTCGTCATCGGCATGATCAACGCCATCGCCGCGGTCGGGCTGTGCCTGATGCTCGGCTTCGCCGGGCAGATCTCGCTGGGCCAGGCGGCCTTCTACGGGCTCGGCGCCTACACCACCACCTACCTCGCCAACAAGCTCGGCCTGGAGCCCGTGCTCGCCGTCAGCGCCGGGGCGCTGCTCTCGATGCTCGTGGGGTGGGCCATCAGCCGGCCCCTGTCGCGCCTGCACGACCACTATCTCGCGATGGCCACGCTGTCGTTCGGGATCATCATGTACATCGTCTTCGCGAACGCCCGGCCGCTCACGGGGGGGCTCGACCCCGGGACGAGCATCGCGAAGTTCAGCCTCCTCGGCATCGACCTGTCGTCGATGGGCCAGCTCGTGTGGGTGGTCTGGGTCGCGCTCGTCGTCGCCGCCTTCGCGGCGGGCAACATCGCCTCGAACAAGATCGGCCGCTCGCTGCTGGCGGTCAAGATGTCGGCGCCCGCGGCCGCCAGCGTCGCGATCGACGTCGTGCGGGCCAAGGCCTTCGTGTTCGCGGTCGGGGCGCTCCTCACCGGCCTCTCGGGCGGCCTGTACGCCTATTTCGCCCGGTCCTTCAACGCCACGTCGTTCGGCATCGGCTACTCCATCGAGCTGCTGATGATGGTCGTGCTCGGCTCGCTCACGCACGTTTCCGGGGCGATCGTGGGTGCCTTCATCATCACCGTGCTGCCGGTCGCCTTCGAGCACTTCGAGGACTGGAAGACGCTGGTATTCGGCGTGACCATGGTCGTGATCATGAAGTTCATGCCGTCCGGCCTGGTCGACGGCTTGCTCTCGCTCGGCGGCCGCATCGGCCGGCGCAAGGCGGAGCCCCGCGAGGACGGCAACGCCGCCCCCGCCTCCGTGCCGCGCGAGGTCTGACATGCTGCAGGTCGACAGGCTCAGCAAGCGCTTCGGCGGCCTGCAGGCGCTGCGCGACGTGACGGTGCGCGCCGCGCCGCACGACATCACCGCGGTCATCGGCCCCAACGGCGCGGGCAAGTCCACCCTGATGAACGCCATCTCCGGCTTCATCCCGCCGGACTCGGGCACGGTGCGCGTCGCCGGCACCGACGTCACGGGCCTGAAGCCGCACGAGATCTGCCGGCAGGGCGTCGTGCGCACCTTCCAGAACCTCCAGATGTTCACCGACATGAGCGTGCTGGAGGCCGTCGTGACCGGCCGCACGCGTCACATGAAGGCGTCGATGCTGGCCAACCTGCTGATGACGCCGCACGCCTGGCACGACGAGCGCGAGGCCGAGGAGCGGGCCCGCGGCTACCTGCAGACGGTCGGCATCGGGGCGACCTACTGGCAGCGCCGTGCCGGCGACCTGCCGTACGGCCTCCAGCGCCGCGTCGAGATCGCCCGCGCGCTCGCGACCGAGCCGGCCTACATGCTCCTCGACGAGCCGGCGGCCGGCCTCAACGACGACGAGAGCGCCGCCCTGGGCGAGACGCTGCTCGGGCTCGCGGCCACCGGCATCGCCATCGTGCTGATCGAGCACGACATCGAGCTCGTGATGAACGTGTCGCAGCACATCTTCGTCATGGACGCGGGCGCGGTGATCGCCGAGGGAACGCCCGAGGCCGTGCGCGCCAACCCCGACGTGATCGCGGCCTACCTGGGAGACGAGCATGCCGCGGCCTGACGCCGTGCTCACCCTCGACCGGGTGTCGGCGTTCTACGGCAACCTCTGCGCCGTGCGCGACGTCTCGCTCGAGATCGGATCCGGCGAGACCGTCTGCATCATCGGCCCGAACGGCGCCGGCAAGTCGACCTTGCTCAAGTCGATCAGCCGGGTGCTGCAGCGCGTCGAGGGCGCCATCACCTATCGCGGCGCGTCGACGGCGGGAGTGGCACCGCAGAAGCTCGTCGGCCAGGGCCTCATCCATGTCCCCGAAGGGCGCCAGATCTTCCCCTCCATGACCGTGGAGGAGAACATCGAGATCGGGGCGTTCGCCGTGCCGCGCGGTGCCTCGAAGCCCGACACCGAGGCCGCGCTCGACCTCTTCCCCAAACTGCGCGAGCGCCGCCGGCAGCTCGCCGGCACGCTGTCGGGCGGCGAGCAGCAGATGCTCGCGATGGCCCGGGCGCTCATGGGCAAGCCGCAGCTCCTGATGCTGGACGAGCCCTCGATGGGCCTCGCGCCGCTGGTGGTGGCCGAGATCTATCGCCAGGTCGACCTGCTGCGCCAACGCGGCGTGACGATCCTCCTGGTCGAGCAGAACGCACGCATCGCGCTGCGCAACTCCGATCGGGCCCTCGTCATGGGCTCGGGCGAGATCCGCCATCAGGGCCGCTCGGCCGACCTGCTGCAGGGCGGCTCCATCGCTTCGCTCGTCTTCGGCCACTGACCGCCGCGCACCCCAACATCGGAATTCAAATGGACGCCTACGAAAAGCTCGTCGAGAAAGAGGCCTGGGCCAAGGCCGGCGGCAGGAACTCGCCGCGCGCGGCGAAGTGGCTCGAGAACCGCATGTTCGTGCGCGATCGCATCGCGGCGCTGCTCGACGGCGAGCCCGAGTTCGAGGACGGCCTGCTGGCCGGCATCGAGAAGGACGTGCCCGCCGACGCCGTCGTCACGGTGATCGGCTCGGTCGCGGGCCGCAAGGTCGCGATCATCGCGAACGACTTCACCTCGAAGGCCGGCACCTGGGGCCACCAGACCTTCCTCAAGATCACGCGCTTCCAGGAGCTGGCGCTCCGGCTGAAGATCCCGCTGATCTACCTCGTCGATTCCGCCGGCGCGCGCATCGACGAGCAGAGGGAGTGCTTCCTCGGCCGGCGCGCGTGGGGCAACATCTGGTTCAACCAGGTGAAGCTGTCGGGCGCGATCCCGCAGATCTGCGTCCTCTTCGGCCCGTCGCCCGCCGGCGCGGCGTACATCCCCGGGCTGTGCGAGACCGTCATCATGGTCGACAAGCAGGCCACCGCCTACCTCGGCTCGCCGCGCATGGTCCACATGGCCATCGGCGAGGAGATCAGCGAGGAGGACCTCGGCGGCGCCCGCATGCACTGCGCGGTCAGCGGCCTCGGCGACATCCTCGTGAAGAGCGACGCGGAGGCGATCGAGGTCACGAAGAAGTACCTCGCCTTCATGCCGCAGAGCTACCTCGAGCGGCCGGCCGTCGTCGCCGACACCGGCAAGGCGTCGCCGCCGGACCTGCAGAAGGTGATTCCCGCCAACGAGAAGCTGCCGTTCGAGATCAAGACGGTCATCGACGCGATCGCCGACGACGGCAGCGTGCTCGAGCACAAGGCGCTGTTCGCGAAGGAGATCGTGACCTCCTTCATCCGCATGGGCGGCCTGCCGGTGGGCGTGGTCGCGAACAACTCCAAGTTCAAGGGCGGCGTGCTCTTCAACGACTCGTCCGACAAGGCGGCGCGCTTCATCTGGCTCTGCAACGCCTTCAACATCCCGCTCCTGTTCCTGCAGGACATCAGCGGGTACATGATCGGCAGCTCGGCGGAGAAGGCCGGCATTATCCGCCACGGCGCCAAGCTGCTCGCCGCGGTGTGCGAGGCGACGGTGCCGCGCATCACGGTGCTCGTGCGGAAGGCCTACGGCGGGGGCTACCTCGGCATGGCCGGCGCGCCGACGCACCCCGACGCGATGCTGGCGCTGCCCACGGCGATGCCCGCGCTTGTCGGACCCGAGACCGCGATCAACGCGATCCACTTCAACCACATCCAGGCCCTCCCGGAGGCCGAGCGCGCCGCGTTCGTCGCGAAGAAGCGCGAGGAGTACGCCGAGGACATCGACGTGTTCAAGGCCGCCGCCGACCCGCTCGCGGTCGAGGCCGTGGTCCATCCGAATAAGCTGCGCCACGAGCTCATCCAGCGCTTCCGGGCCTACTCGCTGAAGACGCCGGGCGTGTTCGAGAAGCGCAACCCCATCCACCCGGTCTGAAGCCGACAGCGCCGAAGGAATCAGGACATGAAGACGATCAAGAGCACGATGGCCGGCACGGTCTGGAAGATCACCAAGGCGGTCGGCGACGCCGTCGACTACGGCGACACCGTCGTCATCCTCGAGTCGATGAAGATGGAGATCCCGGTCGAGGCCGACAGCGCGGGGACCATCGTGAAGATCCTCGTGGCCGAAGGCGACGTGGTCGACGACGGGCTCGCCCTCATGGAGCTGAAGTGACGGCCGCTCGCGGCATGCCGGCGGCGTCGCCGGTGCCGGTGCACGTGGAGCGCAATGCCCGCAAGTTCCCGGGGCGCATCGCGCTCATCGACGAGCACGGCCGGCTCACCTACGCGGAACTGGACCTCGCAGCCAACCGCCTCGCAAACTGGCTCCTCGGCCAGGGCCTCGGCGCGGGCGACAAGGTCGCGCTGCTCGCGAAGTCGTCGAACAACTGGGTGGTGGCCTACCTCGCCATCCTCAAGGTGCGCGCGACCTGCGTGCCGCTCAACTACCGGCTCACCGCCCAGGACATCGCCAACAGCATCGGCGACGCGAAGTGCCGCCTCGTGCTGACGACGTCGGACCATCGCGAGAGCCACCTCGCGGCCGTGCGGCTGCCGCTGGGCTTGATCGACCGCGCCGGCGGCGAATCGGGCCTCGAGGGCCTGGTGCGCGGCCAGCCCGACACGCTGCCGCTGCAGGCCTACGACGACGACGACCTGCAGCTCATCATGTTCACCGGCGGCACCACGGGCCGCTCGAAGGGCGTGATGCTGCGCAACCGCCAGGTGTTCTGCAACACGGTGCACGAGGCGCTCGACACCGCCATGGACGAGCGCGACAACACCATCCTCGCGACGCCGCTGCACCACGCGGCCGCGCTCAACTGCTGGCTGCTGCCGCACCTGTACCTCGGGGCCTGCGCGACGATCATGACCGAGTACGGCGCCGACAAGATGCTCGACATGATCGCCGAGCACGGCGTCACGAACGGCTTCGCGCCGCCCTCGGTCGCGCGCGAGATGTGCATCGCGGCGCAGAAGAAGCCCGAGCGCCTGAAGACCTTCAAGCGCTGGTACGTCGGCGGGGCGCCGCTGGCGGGCCCCGACCGCGACCGCATGCACGCGCTGGTGCCGGGCATGAAGATCTACTACCAGTACGGCCTCACCGAGGCGGGCGTGATCGTCACGGTGCTGAAGGAGGAGGACTACCCCCTCGCGCCGGACTCCATCGGCCGGCCCTTCGTGAACTTCGAGGTGCGGATCGTCCGCGAGGACCTGAGCGACGCCCCGCTGGGCGAGTCGGGCGAGATCCTCGTGCGCGGCCCGTCGGTGATGGAGGGTTACTTCGAGCGCCCGGACGCCACCGCCGCCGTGTTCCACGAGGGGTGGCTGCGCACGGGCGACATGGGGGCGATGGACGCCAACGGCTACGTCTACTTCCACGACCGCCTGAAGGACATGGTCAAGACCGGCGGCCTCAACGTCTATTCGCAGGAAGTGGAGCGCGCGCTCCAGAAGCACCCGGCGGTGCGCGAGGTCGCGATCCTCGGCCTGCCCAGCGACCGCTGGGGCGAGGAGGTGGTCGCCGTCGTCGTGGCTCGCGAGGGCCACGCCGTCGTCGGCGACGAGCTGATCGCGTTCGCCAAGCAGCACCTCGCCTCGTACAAGGCGCCGAAACGCGTGCTCTGCATCGACTACGCCGAGCTGCCGATCAACTACTCCGGCAAGATCATGAAGCGCGACCTGCGCGCGCTGGCCGCCGACCGCCTGCCGCGCTCATGAAGCTCGAGTTCGACGCCAAGGTGGTCCTCGTCACCGGCGCGGGGCAGGGCAACGGCGCCGCAATCGCGCGCGCCTTTGCCTCGGCCGGTGCGCGTGTCGCGGTCGTCGACCGCAATGGCAGCACGGCCCGCGACGTCGTCGCGCAGATCGTCGCGGCGCAGGGGACCGCCGAGTCCTTCGAGCTCGACGTGTCCGACCCCGCTGCGTGCGCGCAGGCGGCTGCCGCGGTGCGCGAGCGCCTGGGCACGGTCGACGTGCTCGTGAACAACGCGGGTGTCCTGATCCGTGCGACCTTCGGTGAGGGCGACGCCGTGGGCGACTGGACGCGCACGCTCGGCGTCAACCTCGGCGGTCCCTACTACATGGTCCTCGCGTTCCTCGACCAGCTGAAGGCGACCCGCGGCTGCGTCCTGAACGTCGGGTCGATCCAGTCGTTCGTGGCCACGCCGAACTCGGTGCCGTACACCGCCTCCAAGGGCGGCGTGGCGCAGCTCACCAAGGCCCTCGCCAGCGAGCTCGCGCCGCACGGCGTCCGAGTGAACGCCATCGCTCCGGGCTTCATGGTGACGCCGATGACCGAGAGCACGCTCGCCGACGCGGACAAGACTGCCCGGCTGCTGGCGCACGTGCCGATGCGGCGTCCGGGCGAGGCCGCCGAGCTCGCGGGGCCGGCCCTCTTCCTGTGCTCCGCGCACGCCTCCTACGTGACCGGCGCGATCCTGCCCGTCGACGGCGGCTACCTGTCGGTCTGAGGTCTCGATGAGCTCCACGGCTTCCAGCACCACGCCCGAGCTCGCGGGCCGCGTGGCCTTCGTCACCGGCTCCGCCTCCGGCATCGGCGCCGCGACGGCGCGGCTGCTGGCCCGGCGCGGCGCGGCGGTGGTCCTCGGCGACATCGACGAGCCCGCGGTGCGCCGCCTCGCGGCGGAGCTGGCAGGGGAGGGCGCGACGGCCTCCGCCGTGAAGATCGACGTCGCCGATCCGCACTCGGTCGGCGAGGCGATCGACGGCGCCGCTTCGAGGCACGGCCGGCTCGACCTCGCAGTCAACGCGGCGGGCATCACCGGGAAGCTCGTTCCCTGCGGGCAATACGACCTCGCCGACTGGCAACGCATCGTGGCGGTCAACCTCACGGGCACCTTCCTCTGCATGCGCGCCGAGATCGGCCAGATGGAGCGCAGCGGCGGCGGCGCCATCGTCAACGTCTCGTCGGTCATGGGCCAGGCGGCGCTCGCCGGCACCGTCGCCTACGCCGCCTCGAAGCACGGCGTCGAGGGTGCGACCAAGGCTGCGGCGCTCGACTATGCCGCCCGCGGCATCCGCATCAATGCCGTCGCCCCGGGCTACGTCGACACACCGATGATCTCGGGCCGCTCGGCGCATGCGGGGGAACGCATCGTCGCGATGCATCCTCTGGGGCGCATCGGGCAGCCCGCGGAGATCGCCGAGATGATCGCGTTCCTGCTCTCGCCGCGCGCGTCCTTCATCACCGGCACCGTGCACCAGGCGGACGGCGGCTTCTCGGCACGCTGACATGGCCGTCTCGCCGCGCACCGGCCCGCTCACGGGCATCCGCATCCTCGAGTTCGCCGCGATCGGCCCGGGGCCGTTCGCCGCCATGCTGCTGGGCGACATGGGCGCCGACATCGTGCGCGTCGACCGGCCCGGCGCTCCCGTGCCTCCGGTCGGCGACATCGTGGGCCGCAGCCGCGGCGCGGCCGTGCAGCTCGACCTCAAGGGAAACGAGGGGCGCGAGCAGGCGCTGCAGCTGGCCACGCGTGCCGATGCGGTCATCGAGGGCTTTCGTCCCGGCGTCATGGAGCGCCTGGGCCTCGGGCCCGACGCGATGCTCGAGGCGAACCCGCGCCTCGTCTACGGCCGCATGACGGGCTGGGGCCAGACCGGTCCGCTGGCCCATACGGCGGGGCACGACATCAACTACATCTCGCTCCCCGGTGCACTCGGCGCGATGGGCGTGCCCGGCCAGCCGCCCGCGCCGCCGCTCAACCTCGTGGGCGACTACGGCGGCGGGTCGCTGTACCTCGTCCTCGGTCTCCTCGCCGGCATCCTCGAGGCGCGCGCGTCGGGGCGCGGACAGGTCATCGACGCCGCCATGGTCGACGGGGCCGCATCGCTGATGGCGCAGTTCTTCGCGCTCACCGCGCTGGGCCGCTGGACCGGCGAGCGCCAGGACAACCTGCTCGACGGCGGTGCGCCGTTCTACGGCAGCTACGCGTGCAAGGACGGCCGATTCGTGTCGGTCGGCCCCATCGAGCCGCAGTTCTACTCGGTGCTGCGCGAGAAGCTGCAGCTCACCGACCCGATCTTCGACCGCCAGAACGACAAGGCCGCCTGGCCCGGGCAGCGCGCGCGGCTGGCGCAGGTGCTTTCCACGCGCACGCGCGACGAGTGGGCCGAGCTGTTCGCCGACACCGACGCCTGCGTCGCACCGATCCTGGGGCTCGACGAGGCCCCGCGGCATCCGCACCTGGCGGCGCGCGAGACCTTCCTCACCCGAGACGGCGTCGTGCAGCCGGCACCGGCGCCACGGTTCTCGCGCACGCCGTCGGCCATCCAGGGCTCGCCCCGCATCGAGCCGAGCCGCTTCGACGACGCGCTGAGCCGCTGGGCGTCGCGCTGACGGCACCCGCTCTGGGCGTTTCAACCATCACGCACAGGAGACGACCCCATGATCCGAACCTCGACCCGCCGAAGCCTGCGGCGTCTCGCGCTGGCCGCGCCGCTGCTGGCCGTCGGGGCGTTGGCGCACGCGCCTGCGCAGGCCCAGGCGCAGGACCCGATCAGGATCGGCGCCATCTACTCCACCTCCGGGCCCGCCAGCTTCCTCGGAGCGCCGGAAGAGCGCGCCCTGCGCATGCGCGTCGACGAGGTCAACAAGGCTGGCGGCTGGAAGGGCCGCAAGCTCGAAGCGATCATCTACGACACCGAGGGCAACACCGCCAAGGCGGCCCAGCAGATGCGGCGCCTCGCCACGGTGGACAACGTCGACGTCATCTTCGGACCCTCGAGCTCGGGCGAGTCGCTCGCCACGATCGCGATCGCGAACGAGCTGAAGGTGCCGGTGCTGATGCACGGCGGCGCCGAGGCGATCACCAAGCCCGTCACGCCGTACGTCTTCAACACGCCGCCGAGCGACCGGATCGCGCTGTCGGGCCTGCTCGCGAGCCTGAAGAGGGCCGGCATCGCGAGCGTCGCCATGCTGAGCGCGGCCGACGGCTTCGGCCAGTCGGGCAAGAACGTGCTCGACGAGATCGCCCCCGGCTACGGCATCAAGGTCGTGCTCAAGGAGGAGTTCAACCGCCAGGACGCGGACATGACGGCCCAGGTCCTGAAGGCGAAGGAGAGCCCGGCCGACGCGATGATCATCTGGAGCGCGCTGCCCGCGCCCGTCCTGATCCTGCGCGCGGCGCAGTCCGTCGGCTACAGGAAGCCGATCTACACGAGCTACGGCGCAGGCACGAACGACCTCGTGGCCCAGGCGGGCGGCGCGGCCGAAGGCCTCTATCTGTACTCGCTGCGCATGCTGTCCCCCGAAAGCGTGCGCGAAAACGACCCCGCCAAGGCCGCGATCACGCAGCTCGCCACCCAGTACCAGGCGAGGTACAACGTACCCGCGCCGGTCTACGCCCAGCACGCCTGGGACGCCTTCGCGATCCTCGAGCAGGCCGTGGGCAAGACCAGCGGCCCCGTGAACCGCGAGTCGATCCGCGCCGCGGTCGAGAAGGTGGAAGTCAGCGGCACGAACGGGTACTTCCGCTTCTCGCCGCAGAACCATGGCGGGCTCGACGCCAATTCGCAGTCGTTCGTGATGCTGCGCAGCGTCAAGGGCAAGTGGGTGGCGGTGGACTGAACGCCGTGCGCGTGCTCGAACGCCTTCCGGCCGCGCAGCTCGACCTGCGGGCGCGCATCGAGGCGACGGTCGACGCGGCTTCGCCGCTGCCGCGCGCCCTCGCGCTCGACCGCGAGAAGCGCTTCGACCGCGAGTTGCGCGACGCGCTGGCGCAGGCCGGCGTCTTCGGCCTCGGCACGCCCGTCGCCGATGGCGGCTCGGGCGGCGACACCGTCGACCAGGCCGTCGCCCTGGAGGTGCTGGGCCGCAAGGCCACGTCGATGGCGGTCTGCGGCGTCGTGACGGCGCTCGTCGCGCGCATGCTGCGCAGCTTCGGCACGCCGGAGCAGAAGGCCTCGCTGCTGCGCCCGCTGCTGCAGGGTCGGCTCCAGGGTGCGTTCTGCCTGACCGAGCAGGCCGGTGGCACCGACATCCTCGCGAACACGCGCACGACCGCGCGGCGCCACGGCGACGGCTGGCTCCTCGCGGGCGAGAAGACCTGGGTGAGCGGGGCGACCGACAGCGACGTGCTGCTCGTCGTGGCCCGCACCGCCGAGCACCGCACCCGCGGCCTGACGGTGTTCGCGGTGCCGGCCGGCACGCAGGGCGTGCGCTCGGAGCGGCTCCAGACCATGGCCCTCAACGGCTTCGCCAGCTGCACGGTCACGCTCGACGACGTCGTCGTGCCCGCGTCTGCGGTGGTGGGTGCCGTCGACGAAGGCCTGAAGCAGATCATGGCCGCGCTCAACGGCGAGCGCATCAATGCGGCCGCGGTCACCAACGGCGTCGCGCGTGGCGCGCTCGAGGCCGCGCTCGAGCGCGTCCGCGGCCGCGAGGCGTTCGGCAAGCCGATCGGGCAGTTCCAGGCGGTGCAGCACCGCCTCGCCGCGTGCGCCGTGCAGATCGAGCTGGCGTGGTCGGCGGTCGTGGAGGCTGCGCGCCGCGATGCCGCGGGAGAATCGACCGACGTGCTCAGCGGCATGGCGAAGCTCGCCTCGTCGAAGGCCGCGGTGGCGACGACCGACGCCGGCATGGAGCTGATGGCTGCGGCGGGCTTCCTCGAGCAGGAGGTGATGCAGCGCTACTTCCGCGATGCTCGCCTGCACGTGTTCGCGCCGGTCAACAACGACATGGTGCTGAACCTGCTCGGCGAGCGCTGGCTCGGGTTGCCGCGCTCCTACTGAAAGCCGCGGCGCGGCCCGCGGGCCCCCCGTCGGGGCAGGCCGGGCCTCGCGGTGGCGCCGGGTGCGTTGCAGTGCACCAATGCCCGTGTCGCGGACTTCGGGGGGCTCGGCCATGTACGTCATCGACAGGCTGCACACGCTGGACCTCGTCGGCGGCACCCCGGAGTTCGACTACGACGTCGGTGCCCACGCGGCGAGCGGCGCGGTGTATGTGGCGCGGTCGACGAGCGGCACGGTCAAGCTGGGCACGTACCAGCTGGCGAGCGACGGCACGATCACGAGCGCCGGCGCCGATCTCGTCGTCGGCCATGGCACGAAGACGCGGATCGTCGTCTTCGACAACCAGCGCCTCGTCGTCCTCTGGCTCGACAAGTCGTCGGCGCTGCGCGCCCGGGGCTACTACGCGGGCGGTGCGCTCGCGGGCAGCCCCGTCACGGTCGAGTCGCAGCTCACGGACTTCGACGTCGTCGCGGTCGGCGTCACGACCGGCGTGCAGCACGGCGGTCAGGGTGTCGACGCCTACGACAACTACCGCAACTTCGCGTTCACGACCACGAGCGCGAACGGCGGCTGGGAGCTCTGGTTCGGCACGGTCATCGATTCCGCCGAAGTCACGACCGGCCCGCACACGCTCGGCGGCTCGGGCGACAAGGTCGCGGTGTCGTGTGCGAGCCTCAACGAAGTGCACGACCACAAGCATCCGCGCACGGCGTTGACGCTCTGGCGCGACGCCGGCCAGGTCCGGACGCGGAGCTGGCGCATCGCCAATGCCGGCGTCACGTCGCTCGCATCGGCCACGGAGACGAAGGCGCTCGGCGTCGGCGTCGTCCACGGCATGTCGATGGCGCAGAACGACGACTTCTTCGCCACCCTCGTCTCGCCCGGGGCGTCGAACGCCACTGCGACGCTGCAGCTCGTCGCACTCGGCGCCAGCGGCGCGATGAACCCGTACGCGACCGCGGAGATCGCGGAGTCGCCGACGACCTTCGCGCGGCTGCGCGCGTCGGGCAACGACGCCGCCGTCGCCTACAAGACGCCGGAAGGACATCTCGCGGTGGCGGCGTGGCGCTTCGCCGCCCCGGGCAGCGGCAGCGCGCCGCGGACGGTCCTCGCCTCCAGGGTCGGCACCGAGCAGCCGACGCAGGTGCGGATCGCGAGCCTCGTGCCGGCGGGCGACGACGATCCGGTGCCTCTCGTCACGCTGAACCGCGTCGCGGCGGGGTCGCTGCGCCTCGTGAGCTGGCGGTTCCACCAGACGTCCGTCGGCCCGGTCGGTCCGGGGCCGGTCGGAGGCTAGGGGGCGCGCGCCGGGTCAGGCGAACGCGGGGTAGTCGACGTACCCGCGCTCGCCTTCGGTGTAGAAGGTCGCCCGCTCGGGCGCCGCCAGCGGGATGCCCCGGCCCAGCCGGTCGGCGAGGTCGGGGTTGGCGATGTACGGCCGCCCGAAGCCGACGAGATCGGTCTCGCCGCGCTGCAGCGCGGCCTCGGCCGATTCGCGGTCGTAGCCGCCCGCCACCATGAGCGTGCCGCCGAAGTGCATGCGGCAGAAGCGCGGCACGTCGACGTCGGGCGTCGCTTCCTTCGCGGCCCGGTCGCCGCTCACCTCGGGATTGATCACGTGCAGCCAGGCGAGCCCGAGGCCGTCGAGGCCGCGGATCGCCGTGGCGAAGAGGCCGGCCGGATCCGGATCGCTCACGCCGTTGAACACGCCGAACGGCGAGAGCCGCACGCCGGTGCGATCGGCGCCGACGGCATCCGCGAGGGCTTCGGTGACCTCCCAGAGCAGGCGCGAGCGGTTGGCCGCGCTGCCGCCGTAGGCGTCGGTGCGCCGGTTCGCGTTCGCATGGAGGAACTGGTCGATGAGGTAGCCGTTGCCCGCATGCAGCTCCACGCCGTCGAAGCCCGCTTCGAGCGCGTGGCGCGCGGCGCGCGCGTAGTCGGCCACGACCCTGCGGATCTCCGCCTCCGAGAGCGCGTGCGGCACCGGCGCGGGGTGCCAGCCTGTCGGGGTGTAGATGCGGATGTCGGCGGCCACGGGCGAGGGGCCGACCGAGCGGCTTCCGGGCTCGCGGTTCTCCGGGTGCGAGGCGCGCCCGACGTGCCACAGCTGCAGCACGATGCGCCCGCCGGCCGCGTGCACCGCCTGGGTGACCGCCTTCCAGCCCTCGACCTGAGCCTGCGTGTGGATGCCGGGCGTGCGCATGTAGCCCTGGCCGTCGGCGCTGATCTGCGTGGCTTCGGCCACGATCAGCCCGGCCGAGGCGCGCTGCGCGTAGTAGGTGGCGTTGAGCGGAGTCGGGACGCCGTGCGGGCCCGAGCGGGCGCGCGTCATCGGCGCCATCACGATCCGCGAGGGCAGGTGCAGCGCGCCGACCTGGAGCGGAGTGAACAGCAGCTCCTGCGGTGCCTTCGTCAAGCGGCCGCCTTCATCTTCGCGCGGAAGTGCGCCAGGCTGCCGGCCCGCTGCACCTTGCCGGGCAGCTCGTGGCCGACGATGTCCTCGGCGAGGTGCGCGCACTCGATGAGCTTCTCGAGGTCGACGCCGGTCTCGATTCCCATCTCGTGGCACATGAACACGAGATCCTCGCTGCAGATGTTGCCGGCCGCGCCCTTGTGGCCGGCGAACGGGCAGCCGCCGAGACCGGCGCACGTCGTGTCGAACTGCGCGACGCCCATGCGCAGTGCCGCGTAGGCGTTCGCGAGTCCCGTGCCGCGAGTGTCGTGCAGGTGCAGGGCGAGCGGCAGGTCCGGCCAGCGCGCGCGCACCGCGCCGAGCTTCTCCTCCATGGCGAGCGGCGTCCCCCAGCCGACGGTGTCGGCGAGGTAGACGCCCTTCAGCTTCACGCCGGCCTCGGCGGCCAGCCCGAGGAGCTGCTCGACCATGAGGCACACGCGCTCGGTCGAAATGAAGCCTTCGTAGTTGCAGCCGAAGGCCGTCATCACGTAGCCCCATTCGACGGCGACGTTGCGCTCGCGGTAGATGTCGAGCCAGCGCCGCTGCTCGGCGAGCGTCTGCTCGTGGTTCATGCCGGTGTTGCGGACGCAGAACGTCTCCGACGCGGTGACGCGGATCGAGCCCACGATGTCGACCGGCGTCTCGAGCGCGCGCTGCAGGCCCTTGGTGTTGAGCCAGAGCCCCGTGTAGCGCACGCCGGGCTTGCGGCGGACGCTGCGGATCACCTGCTCGGCGTCGGCCATGCCGGGCACCTTCTGCGCGTTCACGAACGACACGCAGTCGATCTGCTTCAGGCCGGTCTCGGCCAGCGCCTCGATGAACTCGACCTTGCGGGAGGTGGCGATGGGGCCCGGCTCGATCTGGAAGCCCTCGCGCGGGCCTTCCTCGTGGATGCGGATGGACGTCGGCAGGTCGGACATGTCGGGCTCCCGCTCACTCGAGGTTCTTGCCGGCCTGCGGGCCGGCGAGGAACTTGTTGGGCTTGAGGAAGAACGACAGCACGAGCGCGCCGTTCGGCGAGCGGGCGAGATGCCGGTTGCCGGCGGGCCGCCAGACGAAGCCGCCTTCGCGTACCTCGCCCTCGTCGTCGACGATGGAGCCCGAGATCACCCAGGTCTGCTCCACCTCCACGTGCTCGTGCAGGTCGAGCGCCGTGCCGGGCGCCCAGCGGAAGAGGGCGGTCAGGAGGCCGCTCTCCTTGTCCTGCATCAGGATCTTCATGTCGATGCCCGGCGTGGGCGTCGGCTTCCACGGCAGCGCCTCGACGTCCACGTAGCGGGAGGCGAGCGGCGCGAGGTCGGACTCGTGGGCGAGGAACGGGGTGTGCAGGGCCATGACGGCTCCTCAGGCGGAGGGGGTGGACGGGCGCCACGCCGGCGCCCGCTTCTGCAGGAAGCTGTCGATGCCCTCCGCCGCTTCGGCGGAGGCCCACATCTCGGCGACCAGGTTGACGGTGTAGTCGAAGCTGTCGCGCGGGTGCTGGTTGCCCACCACGTCGACCAGCTTCTTGGTGCGGGCGATGGCGTCGGGCGCGCAGCGCAGGAAGAGCTTCACCTGGCGCTCGACCGCGGCGTCGAGCGCGGCTTCGTCGGCCACGACCTCGTGCAGCACGCCGAACGCCTTCGCCTCCTGCGCCGAGAAGACGCGCGCGTTGAGGAAGACGCTCCGCGCGTTCGAGACGCCCATCTTCTTCACGACGTACGGCGAGATCATGCTCGGCATGAGGCCGAGGCTGACCTCGGAGAGGCAGAAGGTGACCGACTCCGCCGCGATCGCCACGTCGCACACGGAGACGAGACCGAGCCCGCCGCCGTAGGCCACGCCGTTGATGCGGCCGATGACGGGCTTCGAAAGCCGGTCGAGCTCGCCCAGCCACAGCGCGAGCTTGCTGGCCTCGGCCAGGCGCTCGGCCTGCGGGCGTTTCGCCTGGCTCTGCTGGTACTTGAAGTCGCCGCCGGAGCAGAAGGCCGTGCCGGCACCCGTGAGCACGACCACTCGGACCGAGGCATCGCGCTCGATCTCGGCGACGATCGCCCGGGCCTCGTCGTACATCTGGCCGTTCATGGCGTTCTTCGCCTCGGGCCGGCTGAGCGTGAGCCGGGCGACGCCGTCCGGCCGGCGTTCGAGAAGGATCGCGGGTGGTGACATGAGGGCTTCCGGGGATCGCGGCCGGAGGCTAACGACCGTTCGTTCATGATACAGCAACGGAGCCGGCTGTAAAGCGTTCCACCCCGGAAACCCGATTGACGGATCCGGTCGCGGGCATTAAGCTAACGCACGTTAGTTCGTAACCGCCATGCCCTTGCCTCCAGCCCTCGCCGCGCTCGACGCCCGCATTCGCAGCGCCATCCAGGCCGTGTCGCCGGCCAGCCGCTTCCAGCAGCTCGACGATGCGCGCACGTTCGACGCCGAGCTGCATGCGGCGCTCGCGGCGGAAGGCGCCTGGGGACTCGGGACCGCACGCGACCAGGGGGGCGGCGGCGGCACCGCCGAGCAGCTGGTGGCGCTGCGCGCGCTGGGCAACCTCGCCACGTCGATGGGCATGGTCGGTGTGGTCACCTTCCTGTGCACGCGCATCCTCGCGGCCAACGCGAGCGCCCCGCAGCGCGAGGCGTTCCTGAGGCCGCTCGCGCAAGGGCGCCAGCTGGCGTCCTTCTGCCTGACCGAGCGCCAGGGCGGCACCGACATCCTGCGCCTCATGGAGACGCGCGCCGCGCCGTCGGGCTCCGGCTGGGTGATCGACGGCACGAAGACGTGGATCTGCGGCGCCGACCGGTCCGACTTTCTCCTCGTCGTCGCCCGCACCGCGCCCGGCAAGACCGACGGCGTCACGATGTTCCTCGTGCCGCGCGGCACGCCCGGCATCTCCGTCGAGCGCCTGCGGACCTTCGCCGTCAACGGCTACTCCGCGTGCGAGGTCCGCTTCGAGGGCGTGAAGGTCGCCGCGGACCAGGTCCTCGGCCAGGTGGGCCAGGGCTTCCGCCAGCTCCTCGCGATGCTCAACGCCGAGCGCCTGAGCGCCTCCGCCAACGCGCTCGGCATGGCCCAAGGAGCGTTGCAGGTCGCCGCCGACCACGCGCGCGAGCGCAAGGCCTTCGACCGCAGCCTCGCGCACTTCCAGGCGGTGCAGCACAAGCTCGCCAACGCCGCGCTCGCCTACGAGCTCGGCTGGACGTACCTCATGGCCGCGGCCGAGGCGGGCGACCGCGGCGAGGCGATCGACGTCGCCAGCTCGATGGCCAAGCTCGCGGCCGTGAAGGCCGCCCAGGAGGCCGCCGACATCGGCATGGAGATCCTCGGCGCCGCCGCGTTCGACGTCGCGAGCCCCATGCAGCGCTATTACCGCGACCATCGCCTCTACGTGATCGCGCCGCTCAACAACGACATGTCGCGCAGCCTCATCGCCGAGCGCTACTTCGGCCTGCCGCGCGCCTTCTGACCGGAGCGTCCATGGACCTCGACATCCCGCAGAACACGATGCCGGACATCATGGCGCACCACGCGCAGCACGCGCCCGACCACCCCGCGCTGGTGTTCGGCGAGCGCCGCATCTCGTGGGCCGAGATGAACCGCGGCATCAACCGCGTGGCCAACCGCCTGCTGGCCGCCGGCATCACGAAGGGCGACAAGGTCGCCACCCTGATGCGCACCTCGCTCGACCACTTCTACGTCATGTGGGGCACGATGAAGGCGGGCGCCGTCGCGGTGCCGATCTCGGCGCTGCTGTCGCCGGAGCAGATCCGCGGGCTGACCCAGGACGCCGATGCGCGCTTCGTCTTCACCGACGAGGCGCACCGGCCCATGCTCGAGCCATCGCTCGAGGCCCTGACGGGGGTGCGCAGCGACGGCTTCTACAGCACCGCGAAATCGGGGCGGTGGGGAGCGCTCGAGCAGTGGCTCGCCGGCGCGAGCGAGGACGAGCCGCCCGTTCGCCTGCAGCTCGACGACGACGCCAACATCAGCTACAGCTCCGGCACCACCGGCGTGCCCAAGGGCGTGCTCTACACCCACCGCGCGCGCCAGCACTTCGGCTCGGCGTACGCGTGGCACATGAAGAGCGACGCCGCGTCCATCGCGGTGTCCACCGTGCCCCTGTACTCGAACGGCACGTCGATCGTCATGTACCCGCTGCTGTACTCCGGCGGCACGCTGGTCTTCATGGACGCGTTCGACCCGGGCCGCTTCCAGCGCATCGTCGAGCAGGAGCGCGCCACGCACACGTTCATGGTGCCCACGCAGTTCGTGAAGCTGCTCGCGCACCCCGACTTCGGCGCCCACGACCTCTCGAGCATGCAGGTGTTCATCACCGCGGGCTCGCCCATGCGTCCCGACCTGAAGCAGGAGGTGATCGCGAAGCTGGGCCCGCGGCTGTCGGAGCTCTACGGCCTGTCGGAAGGCGGCGTCGTGATGAGCCGGCCGGACGAGCAGGCGGCGCGCCCGGCCGCCGCCGGCAGGCCGCTGCCCGGCTTCGAGTGCCGGATCATCGGCCCCGACGACCGCGAGCTGCCGCGCGGCGAGACGGGCGAGATCGTGTTCTTCGGCGGCTGGATGATGAAGCGCTACCACGGCCGTGCCGAGCAGACCCGCGAGGTCGTCTGGCGCGATGCCCGCGGCCGCACCTTCATCCGCAGCGGCGACATCGGCCACATGGATGCCGACGGCTACGTGTACGTGGTCGACCGCAAGAAGGACATGATCATCTCCGGCGGGTTCAACATCTTCCCCGCCGACATCGAGGCCGTCGTCGGCGGCCATCCGGCCGTCGAGGACGTCTGCGTGGTCGGCGTGCCGCACCCGCTCTGGGGCGAGTCGCCCGTCGCAGCCATCCTCGTGCGCGCCGGCATGGCCGTCGACGCCGACGAGGTGCGCGCGTGGGCGAACGAGCGCCTCGCGAAGACCCAGCGCGTCGCGGCCGTCGTCGTGCGCGACGACTTCCCGCGCAATGCCCTGGGCAAGGTCCAGAAGGGCGACCTGCGCAAGGAGTACGCGGCGCTTCTCGCCTGCTAGGGCGTGAGGATCCCCTCCCATCGGCACCGTCCCGCTGCATCCCCGACTTTCATTCAAAGGACACACCATGCTGTTTCGCCGCGGCCTCTTCCTCCTGCTCGCAGCGTCGCTTTCGTGCGGCACCGCGCTCGCCCAGGACAGGAAGACCATCAGGATCGGGGCCATCTACCCCATGACCGGCTCCGCCTCCTTCCTCGGCATCCCCGAGGACCGCGCGCTGCGGATGAAGGTCGACGAGATCAATGCCGCCGGCGGCGTCAACGGCCACCAGCTCGAGGTCATCACCTACGACACCGAGGGCAACGGCGCGAAGGCCGTGCAGCAGTTGCGCCGCCTCGTCGATTCGGACAAGGTCGACGTGATCTTCGGCCCGTCGTCCTCCGGCGAGGCGCTCCAGACCATCGAACCCGTGAACGAGGCGAAGGTCCCCGAGATCGCGCACGGCGGCACCGAGAAGCTCGTCAACCCGACGACGAAGTGGGTCTTCAACTCGGTGCCGACCGACCGCGTCGCGCTCTCGTACGTGCTGTCCTGGTTCAAGAAGAAGGGCTTCAAGACCATCGCCTTCATGAGCTCGGCCGACGGCTACGGCCAGTCGGGCAAGAACGTCCTCGAGTCGCTCCTGCCGGAGTACGGCATGAAGATCGCGACGGCCGAGGAGTTCAACCGCCAGGACCCGGACATGACGGCGCAGGTGCTGCGCGCCAAGCAGAGCAACGCCGACGTCATGCTGATCTGGAGCGCGCTGCCCGGCCCGACCATCATCGCGCGCAACGCGCACGCCGTCGGCTACGGCAAGCCGATCGTCGTCGGCTACGGCGCGGCCTCGAACGAGCTCGTCGAGAAGGCGGGGCCGGCCGGCGAGGGCCTCTACATCTCGTCGTTCCGCCTCCTCGCGCCGGGGAGCCTCCCGGAGAACGATCCGGTGCGTCCGGTGACGCTCAAGCTCTTCGCGGACTACCTCAAGAAGTACAAGGAGCCGCCCGCCAACTTCGCGCAGCACAGCCACGACGCCCTGCTGATCCTCCTGCAGGCCATCAAGGGCATCAAGGGGGCGGTCACGCGCGAGTCGCTGCGCGACGCGATCGAGAAGGTCGAGGTCGTGGGCGCGAACGGCCGCTTCAAGTTCTCGCCTGCCGACCACGGCGGGCTGGACTCGAGCTCCAACCCGCTCGTGATGCTGCAGTGGGTCAAGGGGAAGTGGCAGGTGGCGCCCTGAAGGCGCCGATCGAGGCGACGAAGATCCGGAAGCCCGGCTCTAGTCCTCAGTCGCGCCGACCGCCTCCCTCTGGAAGTCGACGACGAGGCCTTCGCCCACGTCGTCGCGCAGCTGCTGCCACGGCTCGGGCTCGGCCTCGATGTCGGCGAGGAGCTGGCGCGGCACGCGCATCGAGGCCCCGAGCGACTGGTCGCTGGGCCGCACCCACGCGAGCACGAGCTGGTCGGCGTCGACCGCGACGAGGCGCAGTTCCGTCTGCCCGGGCACCGGCATCTCGCTGGCGCTGCTCGATGCCACGACCTTTGCAACTTCCAGCGTGCGGTCGTCGATGCCGGCTCCCGCGGCGAGCAGCTTCTCGACGAGCGCCGGCCAGCCGAACACGGCCCGGGGCGTGAGCTTCGCGGCGAGCGCCTTCGCCTCGGGCGCGGCGTTCACGCCGTAGGCGACGTCGAAGGTCTCCTGCGTCGTCGCGGCCGCGGCCTGCCAGTCGGTCCGCCGTTCCCACGGCCAGACGCCGACGTACTGGCCGCGCTTCAGGTCGATGTAGACGAGCTCCGGCTCGAGCCGGAAGCTCGCCCCGCAGGTCGCGCAGGCGACGCGCTGGAACGAGCCGTCGAGGATCGCCTCGCGCAGGTCGGGACGCCGGTCGGCGTTGACGCTCACCACGAGGTCGAAGGCCTGCTCGGTCGTGCAGGCCGGGCAGGCGACGGTGACGGAACGGAAGACGGACATGGCGGTCTCCGGTCAGAGGTCCTTGAGCCACTCGCGGGCCGGGTGCTTCGGGCCGAGACGGTTGGCGCGGTAGCCGGCATAGATCTCGGCGAACCACTCGCCCGGCGCGCGGAACTGGTAGCCGGTGAGGCCCTTGGAGCGCGCGGCGTATTCGTAGCTGACCCAGTCGCGTGGGTAGGCCTGGTGGTAGACCCGCCCGCCGATGGCGATCGACTTGCAGTCGGAATCGCGCTCGTAGATGGAACCCGAGGTGGCGAGCGTGTACCAGCGATCGAACTCGTCGAGCGCCTTGGCATCGGGTGAGTTCTTGGCGGCCGCCGGGCGCTTGCCGCCCTGGTTGAGCAGCTTGTCGATGACGTACTTCTTGTCCTCGGGCTTGGTGTAGAAGGTGTTGCCGTTGGCGATCTTCGCCTGCACCCAGGGGCCCACGGCATCGGCGATCTGCTCGACCGCCGCCCCGTAGCGGATCCACCCGCCGAACTTCGGGCCCCGTCCGTTGCGGGCCATGAAGGTGTGGGCGTCGTCCACGCCGTGGCCGACCTCGTGCAGCGCCGCGAAGCTCAGCGCGTCGGCCTTGCCGCCAACCGCCTGGCATTCCTTGTCGACCTTCGGCAGCTGCTGCACCTTCTTGCCGTGCAGATCCGTCGCGGTGAGGTCGTCGCCGAACTCCTGCTTCGCGAGCTTCGGCCGCCCCGTGAGCTCGATGCTCGCATCGGCGGTGCCGTAGCCGCCCGAGACCGAGTCGCTGGAATCGTTGTGCTCGATCTTCTTGATGCTGCCCGCGGACTTCACGTCCTTCGGGATCTTGGCGTAGGTCGCGCACAGCGCCTTCATCGCCTTGGTCTCGCGCTTCTTCGAGGCGGTCTTGTCGATCGAGAACTGCACGCCGAAGCGGCCCTGCGCGAGGGCGGTCAGGGTCCTCGGGTCGGTGCTGTTCGGCAGGTCCTTGATGAGCCTGTCGACGTCGGCCCCCCCGCCCTTGGCGACCATGCTCGCCGCGAGCGTTGTGATCTTCGTGTCGGCCGGGTTCGCGGCCGCCGCGGCGCGCAGCTGCGTCTCGTCGAGGTGGATGTCGATCCGCTTCAGCGCCGCGTGCGCTCCGGGGAAGTGGAATCCGTCCGCGAGCTTCTTCGCGTCGGCCACCTCCGCATCGAGGTGCTTCTTCGCCTTCTTGTCGGGCACGGCGGCGATCCGCGTGGAGAGGCTCGCCAGCGTCGTGTCGAACCGCCCGCGCTCGCGGTCGGCCTCCTCCGCAGCGGCTGCGGCATCGGTCGCACGCCGGACGGCCGCGACGGCCTCGGCGCCGGCGTGGGCCTTGTCCTTGGCGACTGCCTCCGTGCGGGCCTGCACCACCGCGTCGATGCGGCCCTTGATCTGCGGGGCGTGCGGCAGCGCCTGGATGGCCTTCAGGCGCAGGTCGAGCGCGGCGAGGTCGGCCGTGTAGCGCTCGTGGTCGGTGATGATCGTGCGCGCCGCGGCCAGCGCCTTGGCCGCTTCGGCGAGCGGGCCGGCCGCGCCCTTCGCGTCGTTCTTCGCGAGGGCCGCGTCGGTCTTCGCCAGCTGCTCGGTGCAGGCCTTCAGCTCCTTCGCGGCCTCGGCCGCGAGCGGCGAGGCGGCCGCCGCCGTGCAGTCGGCCTTCATGGCCGTCAACGCCAACTTCATCGCCGCCGCGTCGGGCGGCTTGGCGGCGGCGGCAGCCTCGCCCCCCGTCGCCGCACCGAGGCTGTCGGCGATCTTCTTGCCTTCGGCGAGATCGGCGCGCGCGCGGCGTATGGCCTCGACTCCCGCGGCGAACTCTTCCACGGCCCGCGGGTCGTTGCCGACGGCCGCGCCCGCCGCCCTCGCCGCCAGGTCGAGGAACTTGCGCGCCGACTCCCGCTGCGCCGCGACCTTGGCCGCCGCGGCATGCTTGTCGAGCGCGGCGAGCTCGGCGTTGGCCAGCGGGCGCTCGGCCTGGTAGGCCTGAACCAGGGGATCGGCCGCGCGCGACTGCACCGATCGCATCGTGATCTGGGAGAGGATGGCCACGCCGTCCTCGAAGCGCATCATCTTCTCGCCGGCGAGGGTGTCGGCCTGGACGAGCAGGGCATCGAGCGGCGCGGCGCGAACGGCGATGCGGGGCATCGCTTTCAGCGCGTCGATGGCCGCCACCGCCGCCGGCCGTGCCGCGTCGTAGACGGCGCGCCGGGTGACCATGCGCTCGGTCGGGGGGCCGATGCGCAGCGCGTAGCGTGCCGACATGAGCGCGCGGCTCCAGTCGCCCGCGGCCGATGCCGAGGCCGCGTCGGCGAGCAGCTGCTTGCACTGCGCGATCTGCGCCGCGCGGAACGCCTGCGCCGGGGCCGGCTGGGCGGCGATGACCGCGAGGTTCGCGTTGACGATGTCGGTGAAGTGCTTGACGCGGTTCTTCGCGGTGGTGTCGATGGCGGCGAGCGCGGCGATGGCGTTCGCGTACTTGGGGGGCGACGCCTTGGCCAGCGCGTCGGCGTTGGCGAGCGCGTTCTGCAGGCCGGTCAGGTCGTCGTCGTCGATGAGACCCTTGACGGCGTTGATCTGGTTCACGGACTCCGCGCGCTTCTTGAGGTACGCGGCGCGGTCGTCGGCCAGCTTCTTCGCGGCAACGCAGATGTCGCGCGCCTGGACGAGTTGTTGGGTGGCCTGGGGCCACTCGGCCTTGCCCGCGTGCACGTCGGCCTGCGCCAGGCGGGCCTTCGCCTGTCCGATCTGGGTCGCGATCGAGGCCTTCTGCGGGTGGGCCTCGAGGACCGTCACCAGAGCCTCGACGCCGGCACGGGCCGTGTCGAAGGTGGCGCGCTCGGGCGATGCCGGTGGTGAGGCCGGCGGTCCGGCGGGCGGCGCTGCGCTCACCACCGTGGGCGCGTCGGGGTTGCCGCTCGTGTCGGGGCGTGGCGCATTCGGCGGGGGCGCCGTCGTGCCCGGCGGGGTGCCGCCTTTCGCGTCCGCGACCCGCGCGGACTTTGCCGAGCCTGACTTGCGCAGGCCCAGGACCTCGAGCAGCGAGTTGGCCATGCCTCGCCTCCTTTCCCCAGGACCGGAAGTCTACCCACGCGGGAGGGTCGCGACGGCGAGAAGAAAGGTGCACCGTCCCCCGCCAGTCGCTTGCTAGGATGCGACATGGCGAAAAAGGCACTCGATCCGCGCGCGGCGTCCTGCGCCGTGGCGCTTGCCGCGCTCGTCGCGGGCGCGGGCGCCGGTGGCGCGAGCGCCGCGTCGGCAGACGACAGGAGGGCACCCGTGGCAGCAAAAAGCGACCAGACCGGCTCTACCTCCGCGGCGCCGGGTGGCTTCTCCCTCGCGGACCTGAAGGGGCTGGTGCCGCAGCGCATCGGCGCCTGGAAGCAGGTGGCGTTCAACGTGCCGGTCGGCGAGAAGCTTCCGGGGACCGGGCGGAAGTTCGAGGCGACGTTCCGGCAGGGCGCGCAGGAGGCGCTCGTGCGCGTCTCCGACATGGGCGAGGCGGCGCTGCCGACGGCGGCGGCGTGGACCGGTCCACCAGCGGAGCAGGAGACCGAGACCGGTCGCGCCCGGATCTACGGGGAGAGCGGACACACGGTGCGCGAGGAGGCCGACACTTCCGGCAAGCGGCGCACGGTGACGCGCACCTTCCCGAACGGCCTCGTGGTCAGCGCGCAGAGCGCGAAGGCGTCGATCGAGGAGCTGAAGCGGTTGACCGCAGGCGTCGACCTCGCCAGGGGCGCGGCGCTGTCGCGCTAGAAGACGCATGAAGAAGCCGCAGGGGCTCGACAACGGCCTCACCAACTACGGCGACGTCGATTTCGCCCGCTACCTGCGCCGCTCCTTCGCACGGTCGATGGGTCTCTCGAGCGAGATGCTCGACAAACCGGTCGTCGGCATCGCCATGACGCCCTCGGACTTCAACAACTGCCACCGCGACATGCCGCAGCTGGTCGACGCGGTGTCGCGCGGCGTGCTCGCCGCGGGCGCGCTGCCGCGGGCGTTTCCGACGGTCTCGCTCGGCGAGGTCTATCTCAACCCCACGAGCATGGTGTACCGCAACCTCATGTCGATGGACACGGAGGAGATGATCGGCGCCCAGCCGATGGACGCGGTGGTGCTGATCGGCGGCTGCGACAAGACGGTGCCGGCGCAGCTCATGGGCGCGGCGTCCGCGAACCTGCCGGCGATCCAGCTGGTGACCGGCCCGATGATGACCGGCCGGCACAAGGGCCAGCGGCTCGGCGCCTGCACCGACTGCCGGAGCTTCTGGCAAAAGTTCCGCTCGGGCACCGTCGACGAGGACGAGATCGCGCAAGTGGAGGGGCGGCTCTCCGTCACGGCCGGAACCTGCGCCGTGATGGGCACGGCCAGCACGATGGCCTGCATCGCCGAGACGCTCGGCATGTCGCTGCCGGGCACGGCAGCCATCCCGGCGGTGCACGCCGACCGCCTCGTGGCGGCGGAGCGGACCGGAAAGGCCGCCGTGGACCTGATCGCGAAGCCCATCCGTCCGGACCAGGTCATCACCGTGAAGTCCGTCGAGAACGCGTTCCGTGTCCTCATGGCCATCGGCGGCTCCACGAATGCGATCGTGCACCTCACGGCGGTTGCCGGCCGGCTGGGCGTCCGCATCTCGAACGACCGGCTCAACGCAATCTCCGACGAGACGCCGGTGCTCGTCGACCTGAAGCCCGTGGGCGAGGGCTACATGGAAGATTTCCACGCCGCGGGCGGCATGGGTGCGTTGCTGCGCGAGCTGAAGCCGCTGCTGCATCTCGACACGATCGACGTCACGGGCTGCACCCTCGGCGAACGCCTCGGGGAGCCGCTCGACTGGGTCGATCGCAAGGTGATCCGCCCCTTCGCGGATCCCGTGTCGAAGGTGGGCGGCCTCGTCTCGCTGAAGGGCACGCTCGCACCGAACGGCGCGATCTTCAAGCGCGCGGCGGCGACGCCGGCGCTGTTCGAGACCGAGGGCAGGGCGGTCGTCTTCACCGGGCTCGACGACCTGGCGCGGCGCATCGACGACCCGGCGCTCGACGTCAAGGCGGACGACATCCTGGTGCTGCAGAACATCGGCCCGCAGGCGGCGGGCATGCCGGAGGCCGGCTACCTGCCCATCCCGAAGAAGCTCGCCCAGGCGGGCGTGAAGGACATGGTGCGCATCTCCGATGGCCGCATGTCGGGCACGGCGTTCGGCACGATCGTCCTCCACGTCTCGCCGGAGACCGCCGTCGGCGGGCCGCTGGCCGCGGTGCGTGACGGCGACCGGATCCGCCTTTCCATCGCCGAGAAGCGCGTCGACCTCCTGGTCGATGCGGCGGAAATCGAGCGCCGGCTCCGCGACTTCACGCCGCCGCCCGTGCCGAAGCGCGGCTACAAGGCGCTGTACCGCACGACGGTGCTGCAGGCGGAAGGCGGCTGCGACTTCGACTTCCTGACGCAGGGGCGCGCCGACGCCTGACGCGCACTCCGGGGCGACCGATGTGGGAGCGGTGCGCGAAGCGGATGCACGGGTCGGCTAGCATGCCCCGATGAATGCCGACGAACTGCGCCAGCTCCAGGCTCCGATCAAGGCGCGCTACCAGGAGCATCCCGAAGCCGCGAAGCACTCGTTCCGTGCCGAAGGGACCCTGCTGCGCGACCGCCCTTCGGTCCGCATCGAGACGCCGTTCGCCAGCTACGCCGCCGGCCTGCACGAGAAGGCCGGTGGCGACGGCACCGAGGCGTGCTCGGGCGACCTGCTGCTCGAGTCGCTCGTCGCCTGCGCCGGGGTGACCTTCAACGTCGTTGCGACGGCACTCGGCATCGGCTTTCGCTCGGCGCGCGTCGTGGTCGAGGGCGAAGGCGACTTCCGCGGCACCCTGGGCCTCGCGAAGGAGGTGCCGGTCGGCATCACCGACATCCGCATGCGCTTCGACGTCGATACCGACGCCAGCGACGAGCAGCTCGCCTCGCTGCTCAAGCTGACCGAGCGCTACTGCGTGATCTTCCATACCTTGCGCACGCCGCCGCGGCTGTCGGCGGCGATCCAGCGCGTCGGCGGCACGACGGAGTGAGCGGCTGGCGTCGCTTCATCCCCTGGCGCTCGCCGCCCGGTGCAGGCGCGCGATGTCGTCGGGCGTGATCCCGTCGCCCAGCGCCATGAGCTCTTCGACCATCTCCTCGCGCAGCCGAGGCGCACGCGCCCGGTCGGCCAGCGCCAGCGCGGTGCGCAGCTCGCGGGACGTGAGCTCCGAGCAGTAGGCCCGGGTGATGGGCTGCTGTCGCCAGGAATCGGCTAGAAGGCCGCCATCGATCGCGTCGAATCCGGTGTCCTCGACGAGCGACATGACGACCGTCCTGGCTGCGGAGTCGTCGCCCGCCACCGGAAGGGCGAGCCGTCCTTCGACTCCCGCGGGCAGCCCCTTGCGTTTGAGGATTGCCGCGAGGACGTTGTTCCAGGCCTTGATCACCGGACGAGCGACTTGCTCGGACACCCACGAGCTCTCGACCTGCCCGCCATCGACGGCCGGAATCGGTCCGTCGCGGACCGGAAAATAGTTCGAGGTGTCGGCCACGACCACATCCTCCGGCACCTTCGCAATCACGTCCCTCAGGAGCGGCAGCCTGGCGAAGGGTATCGAGAGGATGACGACGTCGACGTCCCGCGTCGTGTCGTGCATCGACACCGCCGTCACTCCCGCGTCATCGGCGAACGCCTTCAGCGTATCGGCCCCCCGGGAGTTGGCGATGAGAATGGAATGCCCCGCCCTTGCGAGCTTTCGTGCCAGGACGGAGCCGATGTTCCCGGCGCCGATGATCCCGATCTTCACGCGAGTCTCGGTTCAGGCCGCCTTCGGCACCGCGAAGACGTCCATGCCCTCTCCCGTCTCGAGCAGGGACTTGAGGCTGGACAGGACGATCGGCCAGCCGCGCCGGATGCTCTTGTCCATGCCGCTGCCGGCCTCGAGCTCATCGTGGGTGACGGTCAGCCGCACCATCTCGCCGTACGGTTCGACGTCGAAGGTCACGCGGCTGTAGCTCGCGGGGTCGGCCGCCTGCGACGGCTCGGCCCACGTGATGACCAGGCGGGTCGGCGGCGAGACCTCGACCACCTTCCCGAGCACCCGGACCGTGCGCTCCGCGTCCGCGCGCACGTGCTGCCAGCCCGAGCCGGGCCTCCAGTCCGAGACGTTCTCGTGGCCCCAGTAGCGCCGGGCGATCTCCGGCTTCGTGATGGCCTCGAACACCCTGGCGGGCGTCGAGCGGATGTAGGTCACGTAGACGAAGCTCGTCTTCTCCTGGCTCATCGTCACTCTCCTTCGAGTTGCTTCTTCAGGTCGTGCAGCAGGCTGAGCCGCTGCCGTTCGAACTTGCGCACCCAACGCTCGTAGACCTCGTGCAGCGGCACCGGGTTGATGTAGTGCAGCTTTTCGCGACCCCGCCACACCGTGCTGACGAGGTTGGCCGCCTCGAGGAGCCCGATGTGCTGCGTGGCGGATTGCCGGGTCATGTCCACGTGCTCGCAGAGCTGGCCGAGCGTCTGGCCGTTGCTCTCGCACAGCAGGTCGAGGAGCTTGCGGCGTGTCGGGTCGGCCAGTGCCTTGAAGACCTTGTCGGCGTCCATCCGTTGCGTGAATGCGTACACCAGTATATGCAGGCAAATACCTGCATGTCAAGGCGGCGGATCGCGCGCAATGAGGGGGCCCGGCCCACGGGCTGGGTGGGGGGTGCTGCCTCGTTCGATCAGCCGCGCGCGACCGCGGCTTCCACCCAGCGCGGCGCGAGCCGCAGCAGCGCGGGCAGCAGGCGCACGTCGCCGATGAGCGCCTCGTCGCGTCGTGCCGCGAGCGCGCGCAAGGTCGCCTCGGCGACGGTCTCCGGCGACACCTTCTTCACCGCGCGGTGTGCGGTCGCCGGCGTGTCGACCACCGGCGGCAGGACCTCGAGCACGTGCACCCCACGCGATCCGGCCTGGCGGCGAAGCGCCTTGGCGAACGCGTGCAGGCCGGCTTTCGCCGCGCCGTACGTCGGTGCGGCGCGCGGGGCGACGAGCGCGTAGCCCGAGCTCACGAAGACGAGCGCGGCCAGGCGCGGAAAGCGTTCGAGCGCCGCCGCCGCGAGCTGCATCGGCGCCGTGAGGTTGACGTCGATCTCGCGCGCGATTGCCGCCGGGTCGATCGCGTCGCGCATGAAGTCGTGCTCGACCAGCACGCCCGCGTTGCTCACCAGCACGTCGAGGCCGCCGAACCGCGCCTCGACGTCCGCGAGCAGGCGTGCCTGCGAGGCGCTGTCCGTCACGTCGGCCTGCAACGCCACGGCGCCCGGCTGCTCCGCGGCGAAGGCATCCAGGCCCTCGCGCGACCGGGCGCAGACCGCGACGCGTGCCCGGGCGCGCACGAGCGCGCGCGCAAGCGCCAGCCCGATGGCCGAGGTTCCGCCGGTGACGAGAACTGCCTTGGCTGCCAGGTCCATCGCGTGCCTCCCTCGGAGCTCGTCCGTGACGCGGATCGCAGCCTACGCCTGCGAAGGAGGGGCGCGCCGCGGCACATCCAGCCGGCTTATGCTCGCTCGCAACCGGAGGAACGCGAAGTGGAAAAGTTCGACGTCGTTGTCGTCGGCGGAGGCGTGATGGGCGCCTCCGTGGCGTTCCACCTGTCGCGCCTGGGAACGAAGAAGGTGCTGTTGCTCGAACGCGGGACCATCGGCTCCGGCACGACAGCCCAGTCGTCCGGCATCCTGCGCACGCACTACTCGGTGCCCGAGAACGTCGAGCTCGCGAGGCGCTCCTGGGGCGTCTTCAACGACTTCGCGGCCTACGTGGGCGACGAGGACGCGTCGTGCGGGCTCGTGCGCTGCGGCTACCTCATCAGCGCCGCGGCCGGCGACAAGCTGGAGCCGCTGCGCGCGTCGCTGCGCGAGCAGCAGGCGCAGGGCGTGCGCCTGGAGTACCTGTCGCCCCGGCAGGCGAGCGAGCTGCTGCCCATCGCGTCCTTCGACGATGCGGCGCTGGTCGGCTTCGAGCCCGATGCGGGCTTCGCCGATGCCTACCTTGTCGCCACCAGCTTCGCGAAGGGCGCGCGCCGGGGCGGCGTGACGATCCGCGAGGGTGTGCCGATGAAGAAGCTGGTGCTGGCAGGCGCCCGCGTGGTCGGCGTCTCGACTCCCTTCGGCGAGATCGCCTGCGACACGGTCGTGAGCACGCAGAACATCTGGACGGCGGAGCTCGCGGGGTGGGTGGGCCGCTCGATGCCGGTCGTTCCCGAGCGCCATGCGGTGCTCGCCCTCGAATGCGAAGGCGCGTCCTATACCCACCGGATGCCGGTCTTCAAGGACCTCTCGTCGCCCGGCATGCTCTACTGCCGCAGCTACGGCGGCAAGCAGATGCTCGTGAGCGAGGGTCTCGTGGGCGAGCGCGTGGCGACCTCCGAGACCGGGCAGGGCGGCGTGCCGCTCGACTACGTGGCCCAGGTCGGCGCGCAGGTCGCGGCGCGCTTCCCGGCGTACGAGACGGCCGGCGTCGCCTCGTCGTGGACCGGCATCTACGACGTGACGCCCGACTGGAATCCGGTGCTGGGCCGGCTGCCCGGCATGGCCGGGCTCGTGCTGGGCTTCGGCTTCTCCGGGCACGGCTTCAAGCTCTCGCCGACGGTCGGCCGCGTGCTCGCGCAGGAGGCGCTCGGCCTTCCGACCGATGTCTCGCTCTCTCCGTATTCGATAGAGCGCTTCGCGAGCGGCAACCTGTTGGTGGGCAGATACGGCTCCGGCGCCGTTTCCTGAATTCCTCCAGTTCCCTTTCGACGCGTTTCGGCCACCGAATCCGACCTCGTCATCGTCGGCCGGTGCGACGAAAAGTCCCGCTCAAGGCCGCCGTCGCGCCGGCCGATATCCATCGGTCCGTCCTGTCGAGCGACCATGCGAGAAGTCACACCCAGCGAATCGGTGCTGGCCGATCTCGGCCCCCTCGAACCCTTTCCCGCCCTGACCACCGCCCAGGTGCGGCGTTCCCGCACGGCGCAGCGCCTCGTGATCGAGCACGGCGTCACGGGCGCCCTGTCGCGTGCCGCCGACCTCCGGCAGGCCGCGCCGCTCATCCTCGCCGCCGTGTGCGAGGAGCTCGGCCTCGCGTGCGGGGCCGTCTGGGCGGAGGAGCCGGCAACCGGCACCTTGGCGTGCATGGGCACCTGGGGCCGCCAGGATGGCGCGGTCGAGGCGTTCCTCGACACCACCCGCGCGATGCGCCCGCTCCGGGCCCATGGGGGCCTCGTGCGGCGGACATGGACGTCGCGCGAGCCGGTGTGGATCCGCGACGTGACCACCGAGCCGGGCTTTCGCCGCTCCGCCGAAGCGCACCAGGCCGGCCTCCACGGCGCCTTCGCGTTCCCCATCACGGCCAGCGGGCGCGTGCTGGGCGTGGCGGAGTTCTTCAGCGACGACGTCGAGGAGCTCGACTCCGGCCTGCTCGACTGCACGCGCTACATCGGCAGCCAGATCGGCCAGTTCTTCCTGCGGGCGCAGGCGCAGGCGGCCCTGCGCGAGAGCGAGAAGCGCCACGCCGAGACCATCGAGCTGGCGGCGATCGGCATCGCGCACGTCGACGACGCGGGCCGCTACACGCACGTCAACCGCTGGATGTGCGAGCTGCTCGGCTACAGCCGCGAAGAGCTGCTGCGCATGACGGTGAAGCAGATCTCGCATCCCGACGACAAGCACGTCACCGACAAGGTGCGCGCGCAGCTGCGGGCCGGCGAAATCGATTCGTTCCAGATGGAGAAGCGCTACCTGCGCAAGGACGGCACGCCGGTCTGGGTGCAGCTCACGATCTCGGTGGCGCGCGACGCCGCGGGCCGGCCCGCCCACGACATCTCGATCGTGCAGGACATCTCGGCGCGCAAGCTCGCCGAGCTCGCGCTGCAACGTAGCGAGCAGCGCTTCCGCGGCCTCGTGGAGATGTCGTCCGACTGGTTCTGGGAGCTCGACGCCGACCTGCGCTTCACCGCGTTCGGCGGGCGCGGCATGGACCGGTTCGACGCGGCGCTGCGTGGCCGCCTCGCCTGGGACATCCCGGGCGGCAGCAGCGAGGTGGCCTGGGCGGACCTGCGCGAGCTGCTGGAGCGGAGACTGTCGTTCCGGGACTTCGAGTTCGCCTACACGGATCGCAAGGGCGCGCGGCGGCACATCAGCGCCAGCGGCGAGCCGCTGCGCGAGGCCGACGGCCGCTTCGCCGGCTACCGCGGCGTCTCGCGCGACATCACGCCGCGCAAGGTCGCCGAGGAGCGCATCCAGTACCTCGCCTCGCACGACAGCCTCACCGGGCTGCCCAACCGCGTCATGTTCGGCGAGCTGCTGGACCACGTGCTCGCGACGGCGCAGCGGCACCAGCGCCGGTTCGCCGTGCTGTTCATCGACCTCGACCGCTTCAAGTTCATCAACGACAGCCTCGGCCACGAGGCCGGCGATGCCTTGCTGCGCGAGGTGTCGCGGCGGCTCAAGGCGAGCCTGCGCGCCGGAGACATCGTCGCGCGACTGGGAGGCGACGAGTTCGTGATGCTGCTGCAGGACCTGCCCGGCGCCGAGGCCGCCGGGGCCATCGCGCGCAAGCTGCTCTCGGCGGTGATCAAGCCGATCGAGATCGAGGGCCAGGAGTGCCGCGTCACCGCGAGCATCGGCGTCTCGATGTACCCGGACGACGCGGACGACGAGGCGTCGCTGATGACGCACGCCGACATCGCGATGTACCACGCGAAGGAAGAGGGCAAGAACAACTTCCAGTTCTACGACGGCCGCCTCGAGACGATGTCGCTCGAGCGGCTGACCCTCGAGACGCAGCTGCGCCGCGCGATCGAGCGCCAGGAGCTGTCGCTGCACTACCAGCCGAAGCTCGACCTGGCGACGAACCGCATCGCCGGCGTCGAGGCGCTGCTGCGCTGGAGCAGCGCGGAGCTGGGTCCCGTGTCGCCGGCCACCTTCATTCCCGCCGCCGAGGAGACGGGGCTCATCCTCGCCATCGGCAAGTGGGTCCTGCGCACGGCCTGTGCCCAGTGCGTGCAGTGGCAGCGCGCCGGCCTGCCGCCGGTGCGTGTCGCGGTCAACCTGTCGCCGCGCCAGCTCAACGACCCGGAGCTCGTGGGCGCCGTGCGCGACGTGCTGGCCGAGACGGGCCTCGCGCCCGACCTGCTCGAGCTCGAGGTCACCGAGAGCTCGGTGATGCACCACGTCGAGCGCGCCCTCGAGGTGCTGGGGGCGCTGAAGGCGATGGGCGTGAGGCTCGCGATCGACGACTTCGGCACCGGCTACTCGTCGCTGGCGCAGCTGAAGCGCTTCCCGATCGACACGCTCAAGGTCGACCGCTCTTTCATCCGCGAGCTGCCGCGCGACGCGGAAGACAAGGCCATCGCGGAGGCGATCATCGCGATGGGCAAGACCCTGAGCCTCACCGTCGTGGCCGAAGGCGTCGAAACCCTCGAGCAGCAGCAGTTCCTCCGCGAGCGGGCCTGCGACCAGATGCAGGGCTTCTACTTCAGCAAGCCGATGCCGGCGGAGGACCTCGAGTCGCTGCTGCGCGCACACGCCGCCGAGGAGGCGCCCGGGCGCGCGTGACCCCGGCGACATGCGCCGATCGGGCGGATCGAGCATGATCCCGGCATGCTGCAGCAACTGAAGGAAGCCGCGAAGCACGGCCTCGCCGCCGGCGCGGTCCACACGCCCGCCCGGCCCGACTGGACGATCGACCAGGGCTGGGAGCGCTACACACCCGCAGAGCATGCGGTGTGGAAGACGCTCTTCGAGCGCCAGGGTAGGCTGCTGCCGGGGCGTGCCTGCGACGCGTTCATCGAGGGCATGAAGGACCTCCCGATCGGCCCCGAGCGCATCCCCGACTTCGAGCGCCTCTCCGAGAGCCTCATGAAGCGGACGGGCTGGCAGGTGGTGGCGGTGCCCGGCCTCGTGCCCGACGACGTCTTCTTCGAGCACCTCGCGCACCGGCGCTTTCCCGCCGGCCATTTCATCCGCAAGCCCGACGAGCTCGACTACCTCGAGGAGCCGGACGTCTTCCACGACGTGTTCGGGCACGTGCCGATGCTGATGAACCCCGTGATCGCCGACTACATCCAGGCCTACGGCGTCGGTGGGCTGCGCGCCAAGCGCCTCGGCGTGCTGGAGAAGCTGGCGCGGGTGTACTGGTACACGGTCGAGTTCGGTCTGGTCCAGCAACCCGACGGCCTGCGGATCTACGGCGCGGGCATCGCCTCGTCGGCGACCGAGACCGTGTTCGCCCTCGAGGACGCTTCGCCCAACCGGCTCCGCTTCGACCTCGAGCGCGTGATGCGCACGCGCTACCGCATCGACGACTTCCAGGAGACCTACTTCGTCCTGGAGCACCTCGACGATTTGCTCGAGCTCGCGCACATCGACTTCGGGCCGCTGTACGAGCGCCTGGCGCTGGCGAGCGACTTCGAGCCCGGCGAGGTGCTCGCCAGCGACGTCGTCGTGGCGAAGGGCACCGGGCGGTACCACGCCGCGAAGCAGCGCACCGGCCGCTAGCGCGGCACGACGGCTGTTGCGGTGGCGCTGCCCATCGCCCGTGCCGGCTCGTTGCACAAGCCGAGCACCCGGACCTGCTGCGTGCACGCCGCAGCCTGCGGCGGGGGCGGTGCGGTGATGCAGCTGCGCAGCTCGCGCTCGGTCGGCGGGTAGTACGACCAGCCCCGGCCGAGCTCGGGCAGCGCGAGCTGCACCTCGCGCCACTTCGGGTGCCCCCCCGCCTGCAGCTTGCCGAAGTTCCGGCACAGCGATCGGGCGAAGGCGGCCAGTCGCTCGCTCGAGCTCGCCAGCTTGTAGTCGTAGGTCACGAGGAACGCCTTCACCGCGAGCCCCGGAACGTCCTCGGCGAGCAGGTTCGGGTAGCTCGCGGCGCGCACCGTGGCGCGGAAGTAGGTCTTGAGCACTTGCGCGCTCGACGGGTGCGCCGCGTCGAAGCGCAGCAGCTTGATGAGCTGGCGCGCCTCCGGCTTCATGTCGGCCAGCAGCTTCGCCGGCTGGCCAGCGACCACGACGACGACGTCGAGCGTCTTCTCGCTCACCAGCTTGACCAGGGCGTCCTCGTTGGCGAGGAAGGACGCCTGCGCGTCGGGCAGCGGCGCACCGAACAGCAACCGGTAGAGCGTCGTCGCCGACATCGCCGTGCCGCTGCGCAGCGGCCCGACGTTGATGCGCGCATCGCGGATGTCATGGATGGAATTCAGCGGCGAGTCGGCGCGTGCGATGAAGTAGATCTCCTCGTTGTAGAGCGGCATCACGACGCGCAGCGGCTGGATGAGGGCGCCGGCCTCCGCAAGGCCGCCCTGGGCCTGGTCGAGGAACGCCTGGTAAACGTCGGACTGGACCATCGCGAGGCGCACGCCGGCTTCGTGGCGCAGGCGCTGCACGTTCTCCGCCGAGCCCACCGACGGCAGCACCTCGAGGTCGATGCCGGCATCGGGTGCCACGACGCTGGCGAGGTCGCGGCCGATCTGGATGTAGGTGCCCCGCTCGGACGCGGTGACGATCTTCCAGGGCGTGGCGCCGAATGCCGGCGTGCACGCGCCGAAGGCGAGGGCGAAGAACGAAGCGGCGAGCGTCGCGGCGAAGCGCGTCGCAGCCGCTGCAGCAGTGCTCATGGTCGTTTCTCCTGTTCGGATCCGGTCTCGGCGCAGAGGCCGAGTGCCGCGGTGGCGACGGCACAGCCCTGGGGCACGGCGGTGCTGGCCTCCGCTGGCGCTTCCGCCGCTGCAGAGGCTGCCGCCCCCGGCCAGCCGAACGCCGCCTGCGCCTCGCCGGCGGTCGGGTTCGCCCGTGCATCGAGGGGTGCGGGGGTCGCGGGGGCGTGGCTGGCCGGTGCTGCTGGCCGCTCCGCGGGGGCCGCAGCGATGGGGTGGCCCCCGACGGCTCGATGCGCAGGGCGCGAGGACAGGGTCTGCGCGACGAGAGCGGCCAAGGCCAGTGCCGCGCCGACGCACACGGCCGCGAGCACCGTCGGGCGCCGAAGGAAGGCAGAGCGCGACCCGCCCGGATCGGCTTCGGACGACGCCCCCGACCCGAGGGGCCAGGGGTCGAGGGGTGCGGCCTTCGCCACGAGCCGCGGCCAGCCGGCCTCTTCATCGGCGACGAGCCCCGGGCCGGCGTCGACCGGCTCCGTCGGTGCCTCGCAGTGCCAGCAGGTCCTGGCGTTCGTCGGGTTCGGAGCGCCGCAGGCGGGACACTCGACCAGATGCGACCGGACACTGCGCGCGGTGCGCTCCGTCATGCCACTCAAAGAGTGCTCGCGAAAAAAAGAACCCTCCGCAGCCGCGCCTCGGAACGAGCGGTGCATCCCGGGGTGCCAGCAAGCGACGGGCCCGGACGGCGCGACGACCGGCGCCGGCCGCACGGCATCCCCTGCGGCAACGCTTGCTGCGGATGGCAAGCGTTGCGCAGCGCGCGGTCGATCATGGACGCGCCGGTGCCGTTGGGTCATCCTTCGGGCGCGCCGCCGCCAGGAGGAGAGCCCCATGGACCTGCCCGCCCACCAGCTCTCGATGACCGTCCTCATGACGCCGGACACGGCCAACTTCGCGGGCAACGTCCACGGCGGCACGATCCTGAAGCTCCTCGACCAGGTCGCCTACGCCTGCGCCAGCCGCTACGCCGGCAGCTACGTCGTCACGCTCTCCGTCGACCAGGTCATGTTCCGCCAGCCGGTGCACGTCGGCGAGCTCGTCACCTTCCTCGCGAGCGTCAACCACACGGGGAGACCTCGATGGAGGTGGGCATCAAGGTGCTCGCGCAGAACATCCGCACGCAGGAGACGCGCCACGTGAACAGCTGCTTCTTCACGATGGTGGCGGTGGACGACGATCGCAAGCCGGTGCCGGTGACGCCCATCCGGCCGGTCACGCCCGAGGAAAGGCGGCGCGACGCTGCCGCGGTGCTTCGCCGGCAGCTTCGCCAGGAGTTCGAGGAGCGGCTCGCGGCGTATGCGACGGCCCCGAAGCCCTGAACGGCCGCCTGCAGCGGCCTGACAGGCGCGGGCAAGGCCGATCGAGACGACGGCTAGGGTTTGTCCCGAAAACCGCGGCGCCGGCACGCTCTCAGCATCGACGGGCACGGCCCCACTGGAGCCGTGGGGAGGACCGTCATGCACCACTCCCGCCCCGACCGGCGCAGCGTCCTTCGCGCCGCCGGCGCGCTCGCCGCCAGCGCGCTCGCACCCTGGCCGCTGCGCGCGGCGGCGCAGGCCACCGTCGACCTGCCGCTCGCGAATGGCCACCGCCTGCTGGCGCGCTATCCCGAGAAGCGGCCGCTCATCGTGCTCACCTCCCGGCCGCCGCAGCTCGAGACGCCGTGGGAGGTGTTCAACGACGGCCTGATCACGCCCAACGACGCGTTCTTCGTGCGCTACCACAACGCCGGCCTGCCGGGGTCGGTCGACGGCGACGCGCACGCGATCCGCATCGGCGGCAACGCGGTGGCGAAGCCCTTCAGCCTCACCGTCGCCGAGCTTCGCAGCCAGTTCAAGCCGGCCGAGGTCGTCGCGGTCAACCAGTGCTCGGGCAACAGCCGCGGCCACTTCACGCCACGCGTCACGGGCGGCCAGCTCTCCAACGGCGCGATGGGCAACGCCCGCTGGACCGGCGTGCCGCTGAAGGACGTCCTGGCGCGGGCGGAGCTGCGCAACACGGCGCGCCAGGTCACCTTCGACGGGCTCGACGTGGCGCTCTTCGGCGGCGGCGACTTCGTGAAGGCGCTCGACGTCGGCCACGCGATGGACGGCGAGGTGATGATCGCGTACCAGATGAACGGTGCCGACCTGCCGATGCTCAACGGGTACCCGGTGCGGCTCGTGGTGCCGGGCTGGTACGGCACCTACTGGATGAAGCACCTGTCGGCGATCGAGGTCATCGACAGCGTGTACGACGGCTTCTGGATGCGTCCCGCGTACCGCATCCCCGACAACGACTGCGCCTGCGTCGAGCCGGGCACCGCGCCGGCCGCCACGCGGCCGATCGGGCGCTTCAACGTCCGCTCGTTCATCACGTCGGTGGTAGATGGCGCTCGCGTGCCCGCCGGGCAGCCTCTGGCCGTCCGCGGCATCGCCTTCGACGGGGGCCAGGGCATCCGCGAGGTGGCATGGTCGGCCGACGGCGGGCAGACCTGGCGCGGGGCGGCGCTCGGCAGCGACATGGGGCGCTACTCGTTCCGCGAGTTCACGTTCGGCTTCACGCCGCAGGCCGGGGCGCACGACCTGCGCGTGCGGGCGTGGAACCGGTCGGGGCAGAGCCAGCCGATGGAGGCGCTGTGGCAGCCCGCGGGCTACATGCGCAACGTCGTCGAGTCGGTGAAGATCACCGCCGCCTGAGGAGGCACCATGCGCAAGGACCTCTTCCTCGCCGTCCTCGTGCTCGTCGGCACGGGCGCCGGCGCCGTCACCAAGACGCTGACCCTGCCGCCCGACGGCGTGCAGCTGAAGGCCAGCGCGCTGCCGGGCTACGCCAAGGCGCAGGCCCAGTGCGTCGCCTGCCACTCCGCCGAATACATGCTCTACCAGCCGGCCAGTGCGCCGCGACCCTACTGGGAGAACATGGTCAAGCGCATGCAGCAGGTCTTCAAGGCGCCGGTCAGCGATGCGGACATCCCGGACCTCGTCGACTATCTCGTCAAGACTTACGGCAACGAGCAGGGGCGGTAGGCGCTTCGTCGACTCGCGCCCGTCGGGGCCCGCGGACATCTATCACGTCGTGACAGGTCAATGTCGACGCGGACGCCGGCAACGATGACGCGCACGAACGCCCAGCCGGGTCGCTGTCGCGGACCGATTCAGGCACGTCGCCTGCCAAAACAGGTCTGTAAAGACACCCGCCGCGCGCGGGGTGTCCGCGTTCCATGGCCGGCCCGGTACCACCGTCCCTTGCTGCCGCCGCAGCCCGGCGGGACCCCCGCGCGTGCGGCCACCTGGACGAAGAGCGCGCCCGCGGGTCGGCCTGGGGACTGCTCGCGCGGCTGCTGCTGGCGCCGCCCGACGCCAGCCTCCTGGCGGCGCTGGCGGAAGACGACCGGCCGAGCGCCACTCCGATCCCGAGCGACCTCGAATCGGCCTTCCAGGCGCTCGCGGCAGCTGCGTCGGCCATGCCTGCCGATCTCGTCGCCGAGGAGTACGCGGCGCTGTTCGAGGCCGTCGGGGCACCGCTCGTCGATCCCTATGCCTCGCACTACCTCGCCGGCTTCCTGATGGAGAAGCCGCTGGCCGAACTGCGGCGCGACCTGGCCGCACTCGGCCTGGCCCGCGCTCGCGGTGCGCGCGTCACGGAGGACCATCTCGGCGCGCTCGCGGAGGCCATGCGCGTGCTCGTGGCGGGTGCTCCGCCGCGGGTCGACGCGCAGCCGCTCGTGGCGCAGCGCGACTTCTTCGCGCGGCACATCGAGCCGTGGGCGGCGCGCTGTCTCGACGACGTCGAAGCCGCGGCAGCGGCACGCTTCTACGGCTGCGTGGCGCGCTGGGCCCGCGCCCTCGTCGCCGTGGAGTGCGAGGCGTTCGAGCTGCTCGGCAACGAAACACAGGAGGACGTGACCCCATGAAGACGAAGCCCGTCGGTGCCGAAGGCGTAGGCCGGCGCGATTGGCTGAAGCGGGCCACCGCCGTGCCCGCTGCGGCTGCAGTCGCCGCCGGCCTGCCCGCCGCCCGCGCCCCCGGAGCCGCACCGGCAGTGCCGGCCGCGGGCGACGAGCGCCCGCGCGGGTACCACCTGAGCGACCACATCCGGCGCTATTACGCGCTCGCGCGCTACTAGAACGAAGAGCGATGACTTCTCCTCGGCAGTCCTCGGCCCTGGTGCGCAGCCTCCAGCGCGGCATCGCGCACGCCGCGCGCGCGACGCTGGACCGGCGCGCATACCTGAAGCGCGTGGGACTCTTCGGCGCCGGCGTGCTCGCGGCCCGCGAGCTGCCTCTCGAGGCGATCGCGCCGGCGCAGGCACAGACGCCCGCACCCGGGACGGCCCCCGGCACGCCGCCGCAGCTGAAACGCACGATCTGCAGCCACTGCTCGGTCGGATGCTCGGTGAACGCGATCGTCGAGAACGGCGTCTGGGTGCGGCAGGACACGGCCTTCGAATCGCCGCTCAACATGGGTGCGCATTGCGCCAAGGGCGCATCCGTGCGCGAGCACGGCCATGGCCAGCACCGGCTGCGCTACCCGATGAAGCTGGTCGACGGCGAATACCGGCGCATCGGCTGGGACCAGGCCCTGGCCGAGGTGGGCGACCGCATGCTCGCGCTGCGCAAGGACTCGGGCCCCGACTCGATCTTCTGGATCGGCTCGTCGAAGCACAACAACGAGCAGTCGTACCTGCTGCGCAAGTTCGTCTCGATGTGGGGATCGAACAACTGCGACCACCAGGCGCGCATCTGCCACTCCACCACCGTCGCCGGCGTGGCGCAGACCTTCGGCTACGGCTGCATGACGAACAGCTTCAACGACCTGCACAACAGCAAGGCCGTGATGTTCATCGGCTCCAACCCGAGCGAGGCGCACCCGATCTCGATGCTGCACTTCCTGCATGCCAAGGAGCTCGGCGCGCGGATGATCGTCGTCGACCCGCGCTTCACGCGCACCGCGCGCTTCGCGCACCAGTACGTGCGCATCCGCCCCGGCACGGACATCGCGTTCACCTGGGGACTGCTCTGGCACATCTTCCAGAACGGCTGGGAGGACAAGGCGTACATCGCGGCGCGCACCACCGGCATGGACGCGGTGCGCGAAGAGGTCGCGAAGTGGACGCCCGAGAAGGTCTCGGACGTGACGGGCATCCCTGAGGCCGAGGTCAGGCTCTGCGCGGAGACGCTCGCGAGGAACAGGCCGTCGTCGGTCGTGTGGTGCATGGGCATCACGCAGCACCACGTCGGCACGGCCAACGTCCGGGCGCTCTGCATCCTGCAGCTGGCGCTCGGCAACATCGGCGTCGCGGGCGGCGGGGCCAACATCTACCGCGGCCACGACAACGTGCAGGGCGCGACCGACGTCGGCCCCAACCCCGACACGCTGCCCGGCTACTACGGCGTGACCGAGAGCGCGTGGAAGCACTTCGCCACGGTCTGGGGCGTCGACTACGAGTGGCTGAAGGGCCGCTTCGCCTCGAAGGCGCTGATGGAGAAGCCCGGCACGACGGTATCGCGCTGGTTCGACGCCGTGCTCGAGAGGAAGGAGTTCCTCGACCAGCCGTCGCCGGTGCGCGCCGTCGTCTTCTGGGGCCACGCGCCGAACAGCCAGACCCGGCTGCCGGACATGAAGGCGGCGATGGAGAAGCTCGACCTGCTCGTGGTGATCGATCCGTACCCGACGATGAGCGCGGCGATGCACGGCCGCAAGGACGGCGTCTACCTGCTGCCGGCCACGACGCAGTTCGAAACGCAGGGCTCGGTCACGGCCAGCAACCGCAGCATCCAGTGGCGCGAGCGCGTGATCCAGCCGATCTTCGAGAGCAAGACCGACCACGAGATCATGTACCGGTTCGCGCAGAAGTTCGGCTTCGCCGACGAGCTGTGCAGGAACATCAAGGTGGTCGAGGACGAGCCGGTGATCGAGGACATCCTGCGCGAGATCAACCGCTCGTGCTGGACCATCGGCTACACCGGCTGCTCGCCGGAGCGGCTGAAGCTGCACGCGCAGAACAAGCACACGTTCGATCCCACGACCCTGTACGCCGACTCGGGCCCCTGCAAGGGCGACTACTACGGCCTCCCGTGGCCATGCTGGGGCACGCCGGAGCTGAAGCACCCCGGGACCCCGATCCTCTATGACGTCTCGAAGCCGGTGATGGAAGGCGGCCTGCCGTTTCGCGCCAACTGGGGCGTCGAGCACGGAGGCCAGGAGCTGCTTGCGGCCGACGGCTCGGCGACCCGCGACAGCGAGATCGACACCGGCTACCCCGAGTTCGACCACGAGTTCCTGAAGAAGCTCGGCTGGTGGGACGAGCTCACGCCCGAGGAGCAGAAGCTCGCCGAAAACAAGAACTGGAAGACCGACCTCTCGGGCGGGATCATCCGCGTCGTCATCGGCCACGGCTGCGCACCCTACGGCAACGCGCGGGCGCGCTGCGACGTGTGGAACTTCCCCGACCCGGTGCCGGTGCACCGCGAGCCGCTGGTCTCGTCGCGTCCCGACCTCGTGGCGAAGTACCCGACCTACGAGGACCGCACGAAGTTCTGGCGCCTGCCGACCCTCTATCGCAGCGTGCAGGCGAAGGACTGGTCGAAGGACTATCCGTTGATCATGACGTCGGGCCGCCTCGTCGAGTACGAGGGCGGCGGCGACGAGACGCGCTCCAACCCGTGGCTCGCCGAGCTGCAGCAGGCGATGTTCGTCGAGATCAATCCGTTCGACGCCGAGAGCCTCGGGGCGAAGCGCGGCGACTGGGTCTGGGTCGAGACGCCCACCGGGGCGCGGATGAAGATGCGCGCGATGGTCACGAAGCGCGTCCCGGCGGGCCTCGTGTGGATGCCGTTCCACTTCGGCGGCTGGTGGATGGGCGAGGACCTGAAGGACAAGTACCCGAAGGGTGCCGAGCCGCTCGTGCGCGGCGAGGCCTGCAACACCGGCTGGACGTACGGCTACGACGCCGTGACCATGATGCAGGAGACCAAGGTGTCGCTCTGCAGGGTGGTCCGGCACGTCTGAGAAGGAGCGACCATGCCGGCGCGCATGAAGTTCATCTGCGACACCGAGCGCTGCATCGACTGCAACGGCTGCGTCACGGCGTGCAAGAACGAGAACGAGACGCCGTGGGGCGTGCAGCGGCGGCGCGTGGTGACGATCCACGACGGCGAGCCGGGCGAGCACTACCTGTCGGTGGCGTGCATGCACTGCACCGACGCCCCATGCATGGCGGTGTGTCCCGTCGACTGCTTCTATCACACCGAGGACGGCGTGGTGCTGCACGACAAGGACCTCTGCATCGGCTGCGGCTACTGTTCGCTGGCCTGTCCCTTCGGCGCGCCCCAGTTCCCGCAGGCGAACGGCGGCTTCAACCACCGCGGCAAGATGGACAAATGCACGTTCTGCGCCGGCGGCCCCGAGCCCGAGAACAGCGCGGCCGAGTTCCGCAAGTACGGGCGCAACCGCCTGAGCGAAGGCAAGCTGCCGGTGTGCGCCGAGCAGTGCGGCACGAAGGCGCTGCTCGGCGGCGACGCCGACGTCATCGCGGGCATCTACAAGCAGCGTGTCGAGATCCGCGGCTACGGCCCGGAGCTCTGGGGCTGGGACATCGCCTATGCGGCCAAGGACGGCAAGCCGATCACGCACAAGGGCGACGGCCCGCGCGTCAACCAGCAAGGCGGCGTGGCGCAGAACACGGCCGCGAAGCTGCCGACCTGAGGCGAGCGCCATGAGGTGCGTGCTCCTGCTCGCCCTCGCCTCGACCGCGCTCGCCGGCTGCCTCGAGGTCGACCAGTACCCGCGCTACGTCGAGGGCGCCTACGCGGGCAAGCCCGACGCGCTGCCGGCGCAGGCGCATTTCCACGGCGACCGGCTGGCGTGGAACGCGGCGATCATCGACCGCAACCACAAGCAGAACGAGTACGACCGGGCGCCGCCGCCCGGCAATGCGAAACCTCCGGAGGCCGGGCCGCGATGACCGGGACGAGATGAGAAGGACGACCTTCTTCCTGCTGCTGCTGGCCTGCCTCGGCAGCGTCCGCGCGGCGGTGCCGAACGGCGACGCGAAGGCGGCGTACCCCGAGGAGCAGACGGTGCAGCAGACGGAGCGCGACACGCCCGAGCCCGGCTGGTGGTCGGCCGCTTCGGGACGGCAGCATTTCGACCGCCACTACCTGCAGCCCTTCGGTCACCTGCCCGAACAGGACAACGTGCTGCAGCGGGGCGGCAACACCTGGCGCACGCTGCACAACGGGGCGCTGGCGCAGGTGATGGGCTGGCTGATCGTGCTGACCGTGATCGGCCTCGCCCTGGTGTGGCGGATTTTCGGCCGGGCGAAGACGCCGCCGCCGACGGGGCGCGACATCCTGCGGTTCGATGCCTGGCAGCGCATCGTGCACTGGTCGACCGCGATCGCCTTCGTGCTGCTCGCGCTCTCGGGGCTCGTCATCCTGTTCGGCAAGGCGCTGATCCTGCCGTGGCTCGGCCACGACGCGTTCGCGTGGGTGGCGCAGTTCTCGAAGTGGCTGCACAACATCTGCGGCCCCGTCTTCATCGCCTGCACCGCGGTGATGTTCCTCACCTTCGTCCGACGCAACTTCATGCGCCGGAGCGACTGGCACTGGCTGCGCACCCTCGGTGGCACGATCGGCAACAAGCTCGCGCCCTCCGCCTACTTCAACGGCGGCGAGAAGGTTTGGTTCTGGCTCGGCGTCCTCGGCCTCGGTGTGCTCATGTCGATCACCGGGCTGGTGCTGGACTTCCCGTACTGGTCGGGCGGCGGCTCGACGCGCTACGTCCAGCAGGTGGCGGACGTGTTCCACCTCCTCGGCGCGGCGCTCTTCATCGCCGCAACGCTCGGCCACATCTATCTGGGCACGATCGGCGTTCCGGGCACGTATCGCGGCATGCGCGACGGGTTCGTCGACGAGGCCTGGGCCGCGGAGCACCACCGCATCTGGCTCGAAGAGGAAGTGCACGCGGGCACCCTGCAGCGGAGTGCCGTCCATCCCGACCCGATGCAGCGAGGCGCGACATGAGTGCAGCGCTGCTCGTCGTCCTGGCGGCGATCGGCGGCGCGCTGGCGCACGGCGCGGAAGGGCCGACGCGGACGGGCTTTCCCGGCCAGGTGAGCGCGGCGGGCGGCACCAGCGGCGAGGTCATGGCGCGCGCAGGCGAGCTGCGCAAGGTCGAGGACGAAGCCGGCACACCCGGCATCCCCAAGGGCGCGGGCGGCAACACGGCCGGACCGCAGCCCGGGGCCAGCGTGAGGCAGAGCGCGCTCGGCGCAACCGGGAACGGCACGCAGCCATCGCAGGCCTCCAAGGCGCTCCGGGCGATGCCGCCCGCGTCGTCGCCGTCCCAGACCTACGCCGAGAAGGAGAAATCGGCGCAGGAGGCCGCCAGGATCGACCTGCCGCAGGTGGAGGACCGCGTCGCGGCGCTCTGGCGTGGCCGGCACGGGGCCGGCGAGAAGGGTGCCGTGACGACGCAGGCCGCGCCCACGACGCCCCGCAGCGAGAAGCTCGGCACCGCCCCGCCCTCGGCCGACGTCAAGCAGCCGAAGCCCGGCGCCTCGGGCGCGGCGCGCTAACCGCGAGCCGGCGGCCGTCGCCGCGAGCCGGCGCGCGGGTTGCTCCGGGCGCCGCTCTCAGCACAGGTCGCTGCGCTGCACAGCCGGCGACGCGAACTCGCAGCCGACCGTCGTGCGCGCATAGAAGTAGCTGTCGCGCTGGCCGGCGCTGAGGGCATCGAGGTCGACGTGGCCCGCAGCATCGCAGGGGAAGGTGTAGCCGCGTCCGGGATTGAAGAGCGAACGGAAGCGGAGCTCGTAGGCGGCGTTCCGGCTGCCGTGCATCGTGCAGGATCTCATGGCGCTCTCCCGTTTCGAAGGATTCCGAGATCGGGCGGCGAACCTCTCGCCGTCATCGGAAGCTTCTACGCAGTCGGTGCCGGCCCGGTTTCAAATCGATCACGCCTGTGTCACAAATGAAGCCCTCGGCCAGCGGCCCGGCTTCGCCAGCGCGTGTTCTGGGCCACACTAGCGCCGAACAGGGAGCCCTGCGTGCAAGTCGAGCGCACCGTCTATCGTGACGACCACGAGCAGTTCCGCACCACCGTGCGCCGCTTCTTCGAGCGCGAGTGCGTGCCGCGCATGGCCGAGTGGCAGGAGGCGGGTCGCGTCGACCGGGAGCTGTGGCGCAAGGCGGGCCGCGAAGGGCTGTTGTGCCCGATGCTTTCCGCCGACTACGGCGGCGGCGGCGGCGACTTCGGCCACTCGGCGGTCATCGCCGAGGAGGGCGCGGCGCTCGGCCTCGCCGGCGTCAACTTCGGGCTGCACTCCGACATCATCGCGCCCTACATCGAGCGCCTGGGCACCGAGGCGCAGAAGCGCAAGTGGCTGCCGCGCTGCGCGTCGGGCGAGACCGTGCTCGCGATCGCGATGACCGAGCCCGGCACGGGCAGCGACCTGAAGTCGATCCGCACGTCCGCCCGTCGCGACGGCGACGGATGGGTGGTGAACGGCGCCAAGACGTTCATCAGCAACGGCCTCAGCTGCGACCTCGTGATCGTCGTGGCGAAGACCGACGCCGCGGCGCAGGGCTCGAAGGCGATGAGCCTCGTGCTGGTCGAGGCCGACCGTCCCGGCTTCCGCCGCGGCCGCAAGCTCGAGAAGGTGGGCCAGCACGCGGCCGACACGGCCGAGCTTTTCTTCGAGGACGTGCGTGTCCCGGCCGACAACCTCCTCGGCGAGGAGGGGAAGGGCATGTACGCGCTCATGCAGGAGCTGCCGCAGGAGCGCTTCCTCATCGCCCTCGGCGCCGCCACGGCGCTCGAGACGTGCCTCGAGCACACGCTCGCCTACGTGAAGGACCGGCGCGCGTTCAACCAGACGGTGTGGGACTTCCAGAACACGAAGTTCAAGCTGGCCGACATCAAGGCGCAGGCCGTGGCCGTGCGGACGATGGTCGACTACTACCTCGCCGCGCACATGCGCCGCAAGCTGACGCTGGAGGAGGCGGCGATCGCGAAGCTCCATGCCACGGAGACCCTGGGCAGCGCGCTCGACACCATGGTGCAGCTGCACGGCGGCTACGGGTACATGCTCGAGTACCCGGTGGCACGCGCCTTCGTGGACGCGCGCGTGAACCGCATATACGGCGGCACGAGCGAGGTGCAGCGGGAGCTGATCGCGCGCAAGCTCTGAAGGCGCTCCCGTGGAGCAGGGCGCGGGCGGGCACGCCGCTTGCCGCATCCGCGCCACATGACCACCGCCCGCGCCATCTGGAAGGGTCACCTGGCACTGAACGAGCACGAGGTGCCCGTGAAGATGTACTCCGCGGTGCAGGACCGCGCGGTGCACTTCCACCTGCTGCACGACAAGGACCTGACGCCCGTCGAGCAGCGCATCGTGCGCAAGGACAACGGGCGCGAGGTGCCGAAGGAGCAGCAGCGCAAGGCGATGCCGCTCGACGACGAGCGCGCGGTGATCCTCGATCCCAAGGAGCTCGAGGCGCTCGATCCCGAGTCCGACCGCACGATCCACGTGCTGCGCTTCGTCCCGCGCGACGCGGTCGCGCAGGCCTGGTTCGATCGGCCCTACTGGCTCGGGCCCGACGAGGACGGCGGGGCTTATGCGGCGCTGGCCCAGGCGCTGGGCGACAAGGACCGCATCGGCATCGTCCGCTGGGTCATGCGCGACACGCCGTATCTCGGCGCGCTCTCGGCCGCCGACGGCTACCTGCACCTCACGACCCTGCGGCGCGCGGAGCAGGTGCTCGCGGTGCCCGAGGTGCGGCCTGACAAGGCGCGCACGCCGTCGGCGGCGGAGGTCAAGCTCGCGGAGCAGCTCGTCGACTCGATCACCGCAGCGTTCGAGCCGGAGCAGTGGCACGACGAGTACCGCGAGCGCCTCGCGAAGCTCGTCGAGGCGAAGGCGAAGGGCGCGAAGCTCGAGCTGGTCAAGCCCAAGGCCAAGGCCGCCCCTGCAGACCTCGCCGAGACGCTGCGTGCGAGCCTCGCAGCCGCGAAGGGGAAGAAGGTTGCGTGAGGCGAAGCAGCCCGCGGCCGCCGTGCGGCCGTTCTGGTCGGGGACCATCACGTTCGGGCTGGTGAGCATCCCCGTCGACCTCTATGCGGCGGTACAGCCCCGGCGCACGTCGATGAAGCTCGTCGACACCGAAGGCCATCCGCTCGGCCGGCGCTACTGGTGCCCGAAGCACGAGAAGCTCCTCGACAACGACGAGCTCGTGCGCGGCTTCGAGACCGAGTCGGGGAAGATGGTGGTCATCACCGACGCGGAGTTCGAATCCGCGGCGCCGGAGAAATCGCGCGACATCGAACTGAAGAGCTTCGTGCCGGTCGACTCGATCCCGCCGTTCTACTTCGAGCGCCCCTTCTTCCTCGCCCCCGACGAGCGGGCCGGCAAGGCGTATGCGCTCCTCGAGCAGACGATGGCGCGCACCGGAAAGGCTGGGATCGGCAGCTTCGTGATGCGCGGCCACGAGTACCTCGTGGCCATCCTCGCCGACAACGGCATCCTTCGCGCGGAGGTGCTTCGCTACGCGGACGAGCTGCGCACGCCGGAGACGGTGGGCCTGCCGAAGCCGCACAAGGGCGAGGCCGGCGCGGTGCGCGCGCTCGCGCGTGCGATCGAGTCGCTGAGCAAGCCGGGACTCGACCTCGCGGAGATGCAGGACGTCGAGGCGGCGGCGCTGCGCCACTTCGCCGAGAAGAAGGCGAAGTCCGACGAGGGCGTCATCGCGATGGCCGAACTCGAGGACGTCGACGGCGATGGCGGCGGCGGAGCCGAGGTCATCGACCTGATGGACGTGCTGCGCAAGTCGCTCGGTGCCAGGGCGGCCGGCGACGGGGCGAAGGCGGCAGCTCCTGCCGCGGCACCGACGAAGCCCGCGCGGAAGGCCCCCGCGAAGCGAGCCCCTGCGAAGAACGCTGCTGCCAGGAGGGCTCCTGCGAAGAAGGGTCACGCGCGCAAGACCGCCTGACGGGCCGGCGACGCGTGCAGCGGGGGCGTCGTCCGGCCACTGCCGCCCCTGCATGCACATGGCGAGCGCCGCACCAGCAGCACGGCCGGCGAAACGGCTGCGGGCCGACCGCCTCTCCTCGCGCCTCGAGATCGAGGGCGACAGCGTCGAGCTCACGCATCTCGACCGCGTCTACTGGCCCGCCGCGCCGGAGCTGGGCCAGGCGGCGATCACGAAGCGCGACCTGATCCGCTACTGGGTGCGCATGTCGCCGCTCGCGCTGCCGCACCTGCGCGACCGGCCGCTCACGCTGTTCCGCTGGCCCGGCGGCATCGAGGGCCGGCGGATCCTGCTGAAGCATCCCGAGGCGTCCCTGCCGCCGTTCGTCGAGACCGCGACGATCTGGTCGGAGACCAAGGCTGCAGACGACGTCTATCTCCTCTGCAACAACCTCGCGACGCTCGTCTGGCTCGCCGGGAACGGCGTGCTCGAGATCCACGTCTGGCATTCGCGCGTGCGCACGGACGAACGCGGCACGTCGCGTCCGAAGGGCTCGGGCTCTGCAGCGAGCCTGTCCCGTGCGGCGGTGAACCACCCCGACTACGTGCTCTTCGACCTCGACCCGTACCTCTACTCGGGCCGCGAACGCAGCGGCGGCGAGCCCGAGCCGAGCGCGGAAGGCTTCGAGCAGGGGCGTCGGGTCGCCTTCTGGCTGAAGGCCGTGCTCGACGGGATGGCGCTCCGCTCGTACGTCAAGACGACCGGCAAGACCGGGCTGCACGTGATCCTGCCGATCGCTCCCACGCTGCGCTATGACATGGTGCGGCGCATCGCACGGACGATCTGCGAGCACCTCCTGGGCGAGCACCCCGACGTCGTCACGACGGCCTGGAGCACGGCCGAGCGCACGGGCAAGGTCTTCCTCGACTTCAACATGAACGTTCGCGGCAAGTCGATGATCGCGCCCTGGGGCCCGCGGGGGCTGCCGGGCGCACCGGTGTCGATGCCGCTCGCCTGGCGCGAGTTGCCCGAGGCGCAGCCCGCGCAGTACCGGCTGCCGATCCTCGCTGCAGGCCGCCGGCGGCGCGATCCCTGGTCGGAGGCGCTCGAGAACCGGCAGAGCCTCGAAGCGACGCTCGCGCGGCTGAAATGAGCGGCCGAGGGGGACGACGGTGTGGTGCGTGCCGCCCGGGTCGATATATCGTCAGGAAGGGATGCCCGGGTTACGGGAGCGGGCGATGGCGTCGGAGGACCGTGCCACTCCGCCGCAGCGCGATGGGGCGGAGAAGCGAAAATGGGTCCGCTGCGGGATTCGCCCTTCGACGCGAGTGGCGATCCTCCGACGGCTCGTGAGCGGCTCCTGGTGCACACTCGGGCGACACCCGCACCCGCGACCACCTTCGAACGCTCGAATGACTTCCATACTCAACTCGATCGAGCGGCTGGCGATCCTCGACTACCGGATCGAGCGGCTGCATGAACTCATCGCTTCGGCGCAGAGACAGGGAGTCAGGACGCTGGAGCTCGAGCAGGCCCTCGCGATGTGCATCCGCAACCGCACGGCGCTGTATGCGGACGACGCCGGTCCCGCGACCTTGCTCGCTGCCCTGCCCAGCCGCGACGCCGAGACGCCGGCCCGGCCTGCCCTTTCCGAGGCGTAGCGGCGCGTGGCCGTCGACGCCGCGGCCCGGCCGCACATCGGACGAGCACCGGTGCGTGGTGCGCACGACAAGTTCGCCGTCGTCGTCAAGCCCAGCGCCATCGACGGTTGCGGCGCGTTCGCCGCCGAGGCGATACCGGCGCGGCGCAAGATCGGCGAGATCCGCGGCGAGCCGGTGACCGTCAAGGAGGCGCGTCGCCGGGTCCAGGGCCAGCGCCGCATCATGATGGTCGAGGTGAGCGCGCGCATGGCGATCGATGCATCGGCATCTGACGACGCGCTGCGCTTCGTGAACCACTCGTGCCGCCCGAACGCGGTGCTCCGCATCAACCAGGGCCGCATCGAGCTCTATGCCCTGCGCCCCATGGCCGCGGGGGAGGAAATCACGATCGACTACGGGCCGACCCATCACGAAGGCCGGCTGCGGTGCCGGTGCGGCGCGGCCGATTGCGCCGGTCGACTCTAGCCGGCTCGCTCGCGCCCGCTACAACCGCGGACACTCGTTCGAGGTGCCGTCGACCCAGCGACGCAGCGCCTGGGCGTGCGGCTCCGAGCCCGGGCGGGCCTCGATGCTCACCTGCGACGAGGTGGGCGAGAGCGCGCGCACGTCGGCGCTCATGAATGTCTGCCGCGCGTCGCGCGCCCCGTAGGCGAACGTCACCGTGCCCTTGTGCGCCTGGGTGTCGAGGGTGCCTTCGACCTCGCGCTGCTCGGCACCGACCTTCGGCGGATAGCAGCGGCGCGCGTGCTCGAGGATCGACCGGTAGAGGCCTTCGTAGTCGCGGTCGACCGTCACCGCGGCGCTTTGCGAACCCGGTGAGCCGCCCATGGCGCAGGCCGCCAGCAGGGCGAGTGCACCGGCGACGACGAGGCCGGACCTCAGAGTCGCGGTGCCTTGCGGCGCTCGATGAGCGGCCATTTCAGTGCCTGTGCCGCAGCGTTGCGGTACGTGGCGCGCGGATCGTTCAGGAAACCGATCGACTGGAAGCTCGTGCCCGCGCAATCGGCGCACGAACCCGGGCTCGGGCAAGGCTCGAGGAAGAGCAGCAAGCGTCCGCAATCGCAGCATCGCCAGGCAAGGCTCAGGGTGTGCCCGTCGTCGGACCAACCATCCATGGAACAGGCACCCGAGAGGCGACTTCGATGCGGAGAAGATGACCCACCCGGAGGCGCGCGCCTGTCGGATCGCGCCTACAGCCGGCGTCGGACGGCGGCGCAAGGGGGCCTTCCGCCGGATTCGCGTACGCTCGTGCGGATGACGCGCACGGCCATCCGCTTCCTGCACGCCCGGCAGATCCTCGATTCGCGCGGCCGGCCCACCGTCGAGGTCGATGTCGACTTGCAGGGCGGGGCACAAGGCCGGGCATCGGTCCCCTCCGGTGCCTCCACCGGCACCTGGGAGGCGTGCGAGCTTCGCGACGCGGATCCGGCCCGCTACCGCGGTCTGGGCGTGTTGCGGGCCGTCGGCCACGTCAACGGCGAGATCGCCGGCGCCCTGCAGGGCGCGGATGCGCTCGACCAGTCGGCGATCGACGCCCGGCTGCGCGCGCTCGACGGCACTCCCCAGCTCGCCCGTCTCGGGGCCAACGGCATCCTCGGCGTCTCTCTGGCCGTGTGTCGCGCCGCCGCGGCGGCTTGCGGCCAGCCGCTCTACCGGCGCATCGCCGCCCTGTGCGGCGACGTGGAACCGCGCCTCCCGCTGCCGATGGTGAACATCCTGAGCGGCGGCCTGCACGCGGGCCGCAGCATGGACATCCAGGACTTTCTCGCGATCCCGGTACGCGCCGCGACGATCGCCGAAGCCATCCACACCGTCTCGAAGGTGCGCGACGCCGCGGCCGCCGTCTGCCGCGCGCGGGGGCTGCCGACCCTGCTCGCCGACGAAGGCGGCTTGAGCCCGGGCCTGGAGACGTCGATGCTGGCGCTGGAAATGATGGTCGACTCGATCGAGGCCGCCGGGCTCGAGCCGGGCCGCGACGTCGCGATCGCCGTCGATGCGGCGGCGACGTCGCTGCATCGCGGCGCGGGCCGCTATGAGCTCGCGCGCGAAGGCCGCACGCTCGACGCCGACGGCATGGTGGCGCTCATGTCCGGATGGGTCGAGCGCTTTCCCGTCGTCTCGATCGAGGATGCGCTCGGCGAGGAGGACTGGCCGGGGTGGAAACGCGCGTCGGAGGCACTCGGCTCGAGGATCCAGCTGGTGGGCGACGACCTCTTCGTGACGCACGCCGACCGGCTGCGCCGCGGCATCCGGGAGGGCATCGCCAACGCGGTGCTCGTCAAGGTCAACCAGAACGGAACGCTGTCGGGCACGCTCGATGTCATCGCGCTCGCGCGTGCCCACGGCTACGCGCCCATCGTCTCCGCGCGTTCCGGCGAGACCGAGGATCCGTTCATCGCCGATCTCGCAGTCGGCACCGCGGCCGGGCAGATCAAGATCGGGTCGCTCCGCACGTCCAACACCGTGGCCAAGTACAACCAGCTCCTGCGGATCGAGGAGGAATGCGGTGCCGCGTATGCCGGCATCGGCGCCCTCGCGGGCCGCGGCCTTCGCGGCGGCGAGCGGCCCGCGCGCGCATGACGACGGACGGCTTGCCCCCGGCCGCGTTGTGCGAGTTCGTCGTCGCGCAGGGCCTCGCCGCGGGCGGCGACGACGTGCGCTGGGAAGCGCTCGCGGGTGGCGTCTCTTCCGACATCTGGAAGGTGGAAGGACCGCGCGGTGTCTTTTGCGTGAAGGCCGCGCTGCCGCGGCTCAAGGTCGCGAGCGACTGGCAGGCGCCGGTCGCGCGCAACGCGCACGAGTGGGAGTGGCTGCGCTTCGCGCATGCGGCGCGGCCCGGCTCGGTGCCCCTCCCGCTCGCGCACGACGCCCGCATCGGCGCCTTCGCGATGGCGTACCTCGATCCCCAGGAATACCCCGTGTGGAAGCGGCTGCTGCTCGAGGGGCGTGTCGACGCGGCCGTGGCCCGCGAGGTCGCGAACGGCCTCGCCTTCCTGCACGGCGCCTCCGCGGGCCGACGCGAGCTGCGCGAGCGCTTCGCGACCCTCGACATCTTCCATGCGATCCGGATCGAGCCCTACCTCCTCGCGACGGCGCGCCGGCATCCGGGTGCAGGCGCGGCGCTCGAGCGGCTCGCGGAAGACCTCGCCATGCGCTCCATCGCGCTGGTGCACGGCGACGTCAGCCCGAAGAACATCCTCGTGGGGCCGGCCGGTCCGGTCTTCCTCGACGCGGAGTGCGCGTGGTTCGGCGATCCCGCGTTCGATGCGGCCTTCTGCATGAACCACTTCCTGCTGAAGTGCCTCGCGCGCCGCGGCGATGCCGGCGCCTTCCTCGATCTCTTCGCTGCCTTCGCCTCGGCCTACTTCGCGCTCGTGGCGTGGGAGGACAGGGTCGCGCTCGAAGAACGCGTCGCGCGGCTCCTGCCCGCGCTCCTGCTCGCGCGCGTCGACGGCAAGTCGCCCGTCGAGTACGTCACGAGCGAGAGGGACCGCGACCTCGTGCGCGGCGCGGCGCTACCGCTGCTCGGGGAGGCGCCGAAGCAGGTCGCGGAGGTCGCGCGCCGGTGGCGCGAGGCGCTGGCGCGCGACAGCCGTCGCGAGGGCGCGGCCGGGCGTTGAAGGGCGCTAAGGGCCTAAGGGCGCTAAGGGCGCTAAGGGCGCACGACGCGCCGGCGTGGATCCGGCGGCGTCGTGGGCGCGTTCGACAGCTCGCGGTCGACAGCCTCCCAGCCGATGCGCCACGCGGTTTCGAGTCGTATCGCGAGGCGCTCCTCGGCCGTGAGCCGGTGCGCGATGGACACCGTCCCGCGCGTCGAGTGGGCATCGACCCGATACGGATTGGCATCGCGCGGGGCACCCCCCGCCCTCGCCATGCGGCCTTCACGATGAGCCTGCTGTGTCTGACGAACCGGGTGCTCCACGCGCGATCGACGGAAGAAGACGATGACGCGAGGAGCGTCGCGTGGAATCGCCCGCGTGCAAATCCCCGGTGTGCGGGGCTCGCGTTGCGAGGCCCGCGAACCCGGGGTGGACACCGCGCAGCGCGCGTGCGATGCGCCCGTGGCGGGTCCGTTCAGCGCGTGAGCCTGGGCTCGTCGTCCTGGCTCGCCCGTGCGAGCTGCATCATCGTCAGCGGCCCTGCGAGACCGTCGGGCGTGAGCCCGTGCGCCAGCTGGAAGGCCGCGATGCGCGCGCGCAACGCGTCCTTGCCCGCCGCCTGCCCCGTGCGCCCGTCGATCGTGGCGAGGCGTTCGGCGATCCACGCCGTGCCTTCGGCGGTGCTGCTGGCCACGTCGCCTTCGCGGTACACGGGGGGTGCCCGCCAGAGCGTCACGAAGTCCCCGCGCCACACCCGCGCGAGGTCGACGAGGGGAACGCTGACGTCGATGCCTGCTGCGTTCAGCGTCGCGCGATCGGGGCCGGCCCCGGTCAGCAGCGCGTGCGCGATGCGGCCACGGTCGTCGACGAGCCGGAGCACGCCCGGTCGGTCGATCTGCCGGATCATCGCGATTCCGCCGCGGGTGCGCAGGCACCGGAGCGACTTCGTCGCCGCGGCGGTGCACGGGTCGCCCCCGCCGAGCGTCGTTCCCCACAACGCGGCGAGCGTGCGCAGCGCCGGCGCCTCGTCGGCCGCCGCGGCGGTGAAGAGCGCGTCGGCCGTCAGTCCCGTTGCCGTCTGCTTCCCCGGCAGGGCGGTCGTTGCCATCAGGCCCGCGGTCGCACCCGGCAAGGCCGGGAGCGTCGACACGCCGGCGAGGGTGGGCGCTGGAGTCACCGAGGCCGCGGCGGGAGCCATCGAGGAAGCCGTCGTGCCCGACGGAGCAGCCGCGACCGCCGGCGAGGGCGACGCGAAAGGACCTGCCCCTGCGGCGGGGGCTTCGGCGACGGTCGCTCGCGCGGCCTCCGCGCTTGCCCGCGGCGTGGCCCGTCCTGCCGGAAGCCAGGTGCCGACGGTCGTGCTCCACAGGGTCTCGATCTGCGGCCCGAGCAGCACGCCGGCAGCGAGCGCTGCCGCGCCCACGGCCACCGCCGTACCGACGCGCGAGGACCTGGGCGACGCGGCTGCCCTCGGCTCCGGCAGCGGAACATCGCCGTACACGTCGCCCATCGCGCGCTCGACGACATGGCGGTCGATGCGCCGCGTGCCCGCCGACATCGCGTGGGCCATCGCGCGGTCGCAGACGACGTTGATGCGTCGCGGCACGCCGCCGCAGAGGCGGTGGACGAGGCCGATCGACTCGCCGTCGAAGGGCACCGCGCCCTTCAGCCCCGCCACGGCGAGGCGATGCGCGATGTATCCGGCCGTCTCGTGCTCGGACAGCGCGGACAGGTGGTAGCGCGCGACGACGCGCTGCGCGAGCGGCTCGAGCCGCGGCTGCTGCAGCATCTGGCGCAGCTCGGGCTGGCCGATCAGCATCACCTGGAGCTTGCGTCCGCTCGAGTCGAGGTTCGTGAGCAGGCGCAACTGCTCCAGGACCTCGCTCGACAGGGCCTGCGCCTCGTCGATCACGATCAGCGTGCGCCGACCCATGCCGTGCGCGAGCAGGAGGTGCCCCTGAAGCGCGTCGATCATGTCGATCGGCGCCTGCGCCGGCGGCGCCTCGAGGTGCAGGTCCTCGACGATGCGCGCGATGAGCGCCTGCGTGTCGAGCTTCGGGTTGACGACGTTCGCGACGTCGAAGTTCGACGGCAGCTCCTCGAGGAAGCGACGCCAGACGGTGGTCTTGCCGGCGCCGATCTCGCCCGTGAGCAGCACGAAGCTCGCGCCGCGGTTCAGGCCGTAGCCGAGCAGCGCAAGCGCCTCGCGATGCTTGTCGCTCAGGTAGAGGAACCGCGGATCGGGCGCGATCGAGAACGGCTCGTGGTCGAGGCCGAAGAACGAGAGGTACATGGATGCAGGCCGGGTGGCGCTGTTGCCGCCCCGAAGCGTATTCCAACAGGCCGCGCGACCCAAGGGCTCCGCGCCGGATGGCGAAGCCGGAGACGTCAGGACGCGGCGTCGTTCACGACGCGCCGTCGCCTACGGCCCGCAGCCGGGCCGCTTCCGTCGGTTCAGGCGCTCGTGCCGGTGTGCGCGCCGCGCTGCCGTGCGCGCCAGCCCACCGCCGCGAGGCCGGCGGCGAGGAGGCCCCAGGTCTCGGGCTCGGGCACCGCCGGTGCCTGGACCAGCACGCGGATGTGGTCGCCGGGGTCGGACGTGCCCCACGCGATCGTCACGGTGTTGCCGCTCACGACCCAGGTGGTGGCGTCGGCGGCTTCGGGCGCGATCAGGAAGCTCGTGGTGTAGTCGTTGAAGACGCTGTCGCCGTCGACGTCGATGCCGTACGTCCCGTTCGTGGAGTCGAGCGCCCCCTTGGTGTCGAGCACGCTGACGATCGGGCTGTCGAAGGTGATGGTCGCGGTGATGCGCTGCGGCGTCTCCGGGTCGAAGAAGATGTACCAGCTCTTCAGACCCGCGACGGTCTGCTCGTCGATGAAGAAGAGAACGTTGTTCGTGTCGACGAAGCCGCCACCGACCGGCGCCGTCCCGCTGTACTCGGCGAAGCTGAAGCCACCGGGCAGCCCGCTGGCGACCGGGTCGGCCGCCTGGGCGCTGCCGGCGAGGAGCATGGCGGCAAGACCAACCTTGAGCTTCACGTCTTTCTCCCTCGGAGTCGTTCGAGACCCGTCCCTGTGGTCACAATGTGCCAGCAGCCCCGGATGGCGGGCATTCCCCCGAACACGGGGGTCCTTCGGGTCCGATGGACGAACGGTCGACCGCCGGCGATGACCGCACCGCAGCCGGGCACGAAGGCGCCCTGCGGTCGCCGGTGAAGCTCCGGAACGTGCGCCGAGATTGCGGAGGCGCTCAGCTCACTCCGGGGTCGCTGCACCAGATCTCGTGCGGATAGTCGTAGATCGTCTTCATCGACATCAACGTGTGGGTGTGCCCGTTGTACGTGAAGGGTTGGGGCGTACATCGCGCGCGACTGGCTGTATTCGAGGTCGATCAGGTCGGGGGCCGCCGACACGAGGTCTCGTTCGGCACGAACGACCCGGCACGTGCCGGCACAGCCAGCAGCGTCGAGACCGTCGCGGCCACTCCGACCTGAAGGAGCCGTCGTCGCCCCGCTCGGCAACGGGTGCAGGCGAGGCGCGGCGCTCATGTCGATGCGCTGCGCACGGCGCGAGCGGCGGCGCGTCCGGGGTCGTGCCTACGCAGCACTCGCCCCGTCTTTCCGCTCGAGCGGTTGCCGGCGTGCGCGCGCGGCCACCCGCGCACAGGACGCAATGTGGGCGACGAGCTCCCGCTGCGCCGTCTCCGCGGCTGGAAAGGGTCCGAGCGGTTCTCGCTCCCGGGTGAGGCAGTACCACTGGCCCCCGGACTCGTAGATCCGGTCCGAGCGGAAATGGCGCCCGTCGGGCTCGCCGGTGCGGTGCGGCTCCGCACCGGACAGCTCGCCGTTCCAGAAGCGCTCGCACAGGCGCAGCACCTCACCCGGGCGGGTGGTCGGGAAGAAGTGGCCGGCGTCGCGCACCCGCTGGAAGGTCGCGTGCGGCCACACGTTCAGAAGCTCCTCGCCCGTGAACCGCGCCTGCGAGCGGTCGCCGTACAGGGCCATGATCGGAAAGCGCAGCCGTCGGAGGCTGGCCTCGTCGAGGCCGTCGTCGCCCCCGAGCTCGCGCGCTGCCGTGGTGTCGTCCATCAGGTCGAGCCACTGCGCGGCCGTGCGATGGCCGCGGGCGCCGAACCAGGGCGCCACCAGCTCCCGCAGCGCGGTGGGCACGGGACTGCCGGACTTCTGAAGACGCGCCACGGCCGTGAGCAGCTGGTAGCCGAAGTAGGGGTGATGCACGTCGAGCGCGAGCCCGGCCTGGTCGAGGATTCCCTGGATGCGCTCGCTGCCCTCCCAGCGACGCGTCGCCCGGCCGGCACGTGCGGCGGCGATGTGGGTGTCGGCGAGCACGAGGCTCGCCACGCGCTCGGGCTCCGAACAGGCGAGCTTCAGCGCGACGACGCCGCCGAAGCTGTGGGCGAGCACGTGCGCCCTGCGGATCTGCAAGTGGTCGAGCAGGCCGATCAGGTCATTCGCCAGGTCCTCCGGGCGGTAGCCGGCCGGGGGCGCATCCGAGCGACCGTGGCCGCGCAGGTCGTAGAGCGTCACGCGAAACCGCTTCGACAGCTCGGTCGCGTACGGCGCGTACCAGAAGGCGAGGTTCGTCGCCAGACCGTGCACGAGGACGAGGTCCTCCGGCGCGCCGCCCTCGGGCGCACCGACCTCCGGTGCGAGCTGCAGCCAGTTGACGCGCAGGCCGTTGATCCTCGTGACCGGCATCGGCTACTCCATGTAGCCCAGCATCTGCAGCTGCGCCATGATCTGTTCCTTCTCCTCGGGCGCCATGCCCGCGGCGGCGTCGTCGCGGGCCGAGCCGCGGGTGGGTCGTCCCACCACGACCGGGTGCTCGTGGAGATGCTCCGCGGTGAACATGGCGGGCGGCACGACGCCCTCGAAATCGGACGGCACCTCGAGGCCCAGGCTGTACAGCAGCGTCGCGCCGACGTCCGCGATCTTGCGGCGCGCGAGCTTCGCGGACTTCGAGATGCCGGGACCGCAGGCGAGGAACACCCCGTCGGGATGGTGCGTGCCTGCGACCTGCGTGCGCGGCTCGACGACCGGGAGCTTGTTCCTGATCGAGACGAAGCCGAAGTCGCGCAGGACGAGCAGCAGGTCCGGGGCATCGTTCATCGCCGCGCCGGGGAACACGTCCTCACGCCGGTGGATCTCGGTGATGATGCGCTCGCCGGTGGCGGGATCCTTGAGGTCCTCGAGGTCGCGGATCAGCGCGGCGCGCACCTCCTCGTAGCGCTCCGGCGGCACGCCGCTCTCGCCCGGCTGGCGCGCCACGCGGATGTTGATGCCGTTGCTCGACGGCGTGCGGCAGTACGCGACGGTGTTCTTCCAGTCGAGGTAGGCGAACATGCTGTCCTCGCGGCGCCGGCCTTCCTCGGTGTCGGGCACCTCCTTCCAGCGGAGGTAGCCCTTCTCGTGCAGGAAGGCGTTGATGCGCACGACCTCGGTCGTCCCGGTGAAGCCGTGGTCGGACGCCAGGAACACCTGGGCCTGCGGTCCCGCGGCCTCCACGAGGCGCTCGATGAAGCCGTCGAGCTGGCGGAAGTACTGCAGGCAGAGCGCGCGCATCCGCCGGTGGTAGTCGCCCGGTTCCCCCTGCTGCAGCCTGGGGTCGATGTAGAGCCAGGCCTGGTGCTGGAGCTTGTCGACCCCGTCGAACATCACCGCCATGAGGTCGGGTGCCTCCTCGCGCGCGATGTGCTCGGCGATGCGGAACCACTGCTGCTCGCGCGGCAGGTGGTAGCGCACCCAGTTCTCCCGGTCCTCGCTGCTCAGCTCTTCCAGCGCCTGCTTTTCCTGCTCGAAGTCCCAGGCGAGCTCCCTGGGATTGAAGTCCGGGATCGCCTTGAGACGGTCGTAGAGGTCGGGCGGTGCCGAATTGCGGCGCAGGTGCCGCCACGGCACGAACCCGGGGACCATGAAGCCGTTCAGGTCCTTGGGCGGCGGCGCGGTGAACGGGAAGTTGAGCGCGGCCACACGCCGCCCCTGCCGGCCGGCGATGGACCAGATGGACTCCACGCGACAGTCGCGCGAGTCGTAGAGGGTGAAGTAGACGTCCTCGCCCTGCTCCTCGGCGCGGATGAAGTCGAAGACGCCGTGGTGACCCGGCGTGCGGCCGGTCATGAGGGACACCCAGGCCGGCGGCGTGAGCGGGTTCGGCGTCGAGCGCAGCCGGCAGCGCGTGCCGTCGGCGAAGATCCGGGCGAGGAAGGGCATGACGGGCCCGCCCTCGCGCTCGGTGACGAGGTCGTCGAGCACGGTGAACGTGGCGCCGTCCATGCCGATGAAGAGGGTGCGTACCGTCATGGCGCGTCCTTTTGCTGCAATCTCGCTTCGACGTGCACGGCGAACTGGGCGAGCGTCAGGTCGCCCACGTAGCTGCCGTCCCGCATCAGGAGCTCCTGGAAGCCGAGCTTGCGCTCGTAGCTCTGCTCGAGCGCCACGCACAACTGGATCACGTCGACCGAGGTGAAGTCGAGGTCGGCGACGAGCAGCGTGTCGGGCCCGACGGGCGCGTCGAGCTCGAGGCCCCAGTCCTGGATCAGGTCCTCGACGATGGCGCAGACCGTCTGCTGCGAGGTGGCTTGCCTGAATCGGTCCATCAGTGGATCTCGGCGGCGGCGGGTTCGCCGGCGGCCAGCGCGATCACGGCGCTGCCCTCGCGCACGACGCTGACCTCCGTCGTCGTGCCCTCGAACCGGACGACTGCGCGCTCGCAGCCGCCGTCGACGAAGCGCACCTCGAATGCCTCGGGCCGGCCCTGCAGGCCGACGCCGAGGAACTTGGCGGCCGCCTCCTTGGCGCACCAGATGCGCAGCAGCCGTTCGTCGAGCGCCGCGCCCGCGAGGCCTTCGACGGCCGACCGCTCGAGCGGCGTGAGCATGCCCACCATGGCTTCGGGTTGCCGGATGCGGCCGAGGTCCTCGAAATCGACACCGACCGGAGACCCGGCCGCGCCCACCGCCACGAGGCAGGCCCGGGACGTGTGCGACAGCGACACCCAGGGTGCGTCCGCGAGCTCGCCGCGCCACCAGCCGTCCACGAACGGCGCGCCGCGCTCGTCGTGCAGCACCGCGATGTCGGAGGGGTAGAGCAGCCGGCCCGTCTGCTGCAGCAGGGCCATGCGCACCGCCTCCTTCACGGCCGCGCGGCCGAAGAGCCACTCGCGCCGGTGCCGCACGGTGCCGCCGAGGGCGCGCCATTCGGCGCGCTCCTCGTAGCTCAGCAGCGCATGAGCGAGGACGCGCAGGAAGATCGCATCGGACTGCGCGCAGAAGTCCTCGGCGTAGTGCGGCACTTCCCAGAGCGACACCCCCACGCGGGGACGTGCCGCGCTGGGCGCGCCGAGCAGCCCGCGCAGTGGATCGCAGCGGACCTCGTAGAACGTGTGCGGCACGGCGTAGAAGACGTTGACCAGCCCGCCGATGCGCACGAGCGGCGCGCCGGAAGCATCGAGGCACTCGAAATCCCAGGCGCGCGGTGCCGAGACCCCGGTCGCGGGGGCGTCGAGAGGGCGCTGCCGCGCCTTCAGCACGAGGCCCTCCTGGCCGGCGGGGAAGGGCGCGTGGAGCTCGATGCGCTCGAGGGTCGACGGGAAGCAGTTGAAGTCGACACCCGCCTGCTCCGCGATCCACCACGCCGCCACCTGGCCGACGGCGTCGAGGAGGACAGGATTGACGACCAGCCGCGGCGTGCTGCCGATCTCGAAGAACCCGTCGAGCGCGACGTCGGACAGCTCCGCGTCCATGCCGTGCTCGTTCCAGCCGACGAGGCGGCGCACGCTCTGGAACACGGGCCCGTGGAACATGCCGGTGGTGTAGAGCTCGGGTCCGCTCCACGTCACGCCGCGCATCGCGCCGAGTGCGGGCAGCGGGCCGAGGACGTGCTGCGGCTGGAAGCGGAAATCGGCGCTCACCACCTTCTGCGCCCCGTCGAGCAGCGTCGCGCGATACAGCGCCGCGGCCGCATCGACGACTTCGGCCCGCACCTCGAGGGTCGTCGCGTCGTCGTCGAGCGCGATCCAGCCGAAGGCGCGAACCTTCTCGATCACGTGGAGCGCGGTGCTTCCGGCGAGCAGGCTGCAGGCCTCGGCCATGATCTCCACGCTGGCCATCAGAGGCACGCACGCGAGGCCCGTCAGCTCGGCGTCCGTCTCGGAGACGGGGCCGGAGAGCACGTGACTGCGCAGGAAGTTGTCGGCAAGGCTCAGGTGGACGCGCGCCACCACCTGCTGCGCGTCGTGCGCGAGCACCTCGCTCAGGAACGGGAGGTCGCCGTCGAGGGATCGAGCGTCGGCATCTCGCCCCACCTCGTCGTCGCCGGGAAGCGTGGCGTCGCCATCGGCAATGGCCTCCGGCGCGATGGCGTCGGTGCGCCCACGCTGCCAGGACTCCACCAGCGCGCGCTGCTGCTCGAGGAAGCCTCGCATGACATCGAAGTACCGCGTCATGACGGCGGCACGCGGGTCGGGGCCGGCCGTGGACGCGAGCGGCGGTGGGGGCTCGGCTTCCCGCGCCGCGGCGCCACTCGTTTCCGCGGGCCGGGCGGGCTCTTGCGCCGGGCCATCGCCCGCGGGTGTCGACGTGCCGCCGGCGAGCTTGCGCAGAGTCTCCCGCTCGACGTCCGAATAGCGGATCACCGGCATCGTGTTGTCGAGCAGCAGGCCGTACGGACGCGAGGACGGCGGCTGGGCGAGATCGACGGCGGGAATGCGCCGCCCTTCGAACAGCGCCCGCACGCGCACCGGCCGGCCCGCCGCGTAGAGCTGCGCGAGGACGGCCAGCAGCTGCTCGACGCCGGAACGGCGGCGCACGTTGCTCGCGATCGCGGTCTGCGCCTTCGCGGCCGGGATGTCGCCGAGGAAGGCCGTGAGGTTGGCGGACGGCCCGACCTCGACGAAGCAGCTCACGCCGTCGGCGACCATCCGCTCGACGGTCTCGCGAAAACGCACGGTCTGCGACCACTGGGCCGCAGCGAGCTTGCGAACGCCGGCCGGGGATCCGGGAAATGGGCCCGCGCTCGCGCACGAGTAGAGGCGCACGCGTGGCGGGCGCAGCTTGATGCGCCGGTAGAACGCCTCGAACCCTTCGCTCATGGCGGTGAAATGAGGCGTGTGGTAGCCGCGGTCGAAGGGCAGCGGCATGCAGATGCCGCCGGCGGCGCTCAACGTGACCTGGAGCGTCGCGATGGACGCCGGCGGGCCGTAGAGGACCAGCTGGTTGGCGCAGTTGTCCATCGCGACGACGACATCCGGCACTGCGCGCGCGATTTGGTCGTGAACCGTCGCGGCCGGGAGCGCGCCGACGGCGAGGAGCGCGCCGGTCGGGATCCGGCCTTCTCCGAGCACCTGCTGGTAGACGGCGTTGAGGTCGCGCACGAAGGCCGCGAGCTGCTCGGGGGTCTCCGCGGGGATCGCACCCGAGGCCGCGAGAGCGGACGATTCGCCGGAGCTGTGGCCCATCATCACGTCGGGCTCGACGCCGAGCGAGCGCAAGAGCGCGTGCATCGCCATGCCGGCGACGAACACGGCCTCGCTGCCGACGTCCATGGCGTGCAGGCGCGCCTCGAGCGCCTGGCGCTTCGCGTCGTCGACGATCTCGGTGGCGTGCGGCCAGGCGATGTCCGTGCGGTTGTCGCCCCGTGGCTCGCCGTAGAGCGTGTGCCAGAAGTCGAGCCACCGCTGCACGTCGCCGAAGCACATCGCGAGGTCGCCGAGCATGCCGGCGTACTGCGACCCCTCGCCGGGGAAGAGGAAGGCGAGCTTGCCGGCATCGGGGGCGCTCGCGAACGCGGTTCCGCCGCGGAGCGTCCAGCGCGGGGCCGGATCGTCGCGAAGGCGGTCCAGCGCCTGCGCGGTGCTCCTGGCCAGCGACTTCGTGTCCTTTGCCACGAGGGCAAGCCGGAAGGTCTCGCCGAGGTCGTCGTGCGCCAGCGCGGCGGCGACGCCGGCCAGCGGCGTCCCTTCGTGCGCGTCGAGGAGCCGTCCGAGGCCTTCGAGCTTGCCGACGAGCGCAGCACGGGTCGGCGCCGAGAGCACGACGAGCTCGGCGGGCCACGGCGTGCTGCGCGCGGGCCGCTGCGCGCCGGGCGGCGCTTCCTCCACGATCGCGTGCACGTTGATCCCGCCGAAGCCGAACGCATTGATGCCGGCACGGCGCACGCCGTCCAGGCGCTCCGCCCACGGGCGCGCTTCGGTGTTGACGTACAAGGGGGTCGCGGCGATTCCGAGGTCGTGGTTGACCTCCTCGCACAGCGTCGGCGGCAGGGTCCGGTGATGGAGCGCGAGGGCGGTCTTGATGAGCCCCGCGATGCCGGCCGCGGGGATGCAGTGGCTGATCATCGACTTGACCGAGCCGATCGCGATCGCGCCCTGCGCGGTGCGACGCTCGCCGAACACGCTCTTCAGCGCCGCGACCTCGGTGCGGTCGCCGAGGGGGATGCCCGTGCCGTGCGCCTCCACGAGGCTGATCGTGGCGGGGTCGACGCCGGTGCTCTCGTAGGCGCGGCGGATGGCGAGCGACTCACCGTCGACGCTCGGCGCGAGCAGGCCGTGGCCGCGTCCGTCGCTGGCCTGGCCGATGCCGCGCACGACGGCGTACACGCGGTCGCCGTCGGCCAGCGCATCGCCGAGGCGCTTCAGGACCACCACGCCCAGCCCCTCGCCGAGCAGGGTGCCGTCGCTTCCCACGGAGAAGGGCCGGACCTTGCCGCGCGCGCTCAGCGCGCCGAGCTGCGTGAAGATGATCGTGGCCTCTGCCGGCAGCGACGCGCTCACGCCGCCCGCGAGCATCATGCGGCTGCGGCCGCTGCGCAGCTCGTCGATCGCCGCGTTGACCGCGAGGAGCGAGGACGAACAGGCGGCGTCCACCAGGTAGTTGGGTCCCTTCAGGTCGAGCCGGTTGGCGATCCGGCCCGTCATCACGTTGGGGACGAGGCCGGGTGCGATGTCGGCATTGTTCGGCGGCAGCTTGCTCTGCATGAGGGCCCGGATGGCGGCCAGCTGCGCCGGCCCGAGGGCGGGGCACACCGAGGCGAGGAGCTCCACCGTCTGGTCGAGGACCAGCGTGTTCTGCATCAGCGCGCCCTGGGCCCGGTGCAGGTAGGTGCTGTGCCCGAGCACGATGCCGGTGTCGCGGTGGTCGTGCCCGTCGAGGTAGCCGGCATCGGCGAGGGCGTCGCGGGCGATGCGCAGCGCGAGGAACTGGTCGGGCTCGCTGCCGTCGAGCGAGTTCGGCATGACCCCGAATTCGCGCGGCTCGAAGCGGTAGAGCTCCTTGAGGTAGCCGCCGGCCGCGGTCTTGATGCGCCCCGCCTTCAGGTGGCGCTGCGCGTCCCACGAGGCCACCGGCTCGCCGACCGCGTCGACGCCGCGGAAGATGTTCTGCCAGAAGGCGGCCAGGTCCGGCGCCTGCGGGAACAGGCAGGCCATGCCGATGATCGCGACCGGCTCCTGGCGCGCGGTGCGGCCGTCGGGGCGTCGGCTGTCGGTGCGGTCGGGCATCGTTCAGGCCGAGAGCTGCACCGCTCGCTTCTCGACGCTGCCGCCGAGGCGGTTCAGCGCGGCGCTGGCGATGCACTCCATCTCCTCGATGAGCAGCACGACCTGGCCCGCGGCATCGATAAAGTAGACGTTTGCGCGCACGGTGCTCGCGTCGGAAGCCGGCAGCGTCTCGAGCTCCATCGTCAAGCCCGGCGGAAGCGCCTCGCGCAGGCGGACGATGCGACCGAAGCGCACGGGCAGGCAGGTCTCGCCGCGCAGGGTCCGCGCCCAGAGGATCGCCATCTGCGCGGCCGCATCGACGAGCGCCGGGTCGAAGGTCCAGCGGTTGTGCGCCTCGGGGATGCCGGCGAGCCAGTCCGCCGGCCTCGAGCCGCGCACCCGCGAGAGCGAGCCCTTCTCGGAGAAGCCGTCGATGGCCTCGATCACCTGGAAGCACGGGCCGTGGAAGAGCATCTGGTCGTAGGCCGCGGCCACGCTCACCTTGCGTGAGGTGTGCGCGAGCGGGGTGCGTGCGAGCTCGCCCTGCACGCGCTGCTCGAGCCGCACGACGCCGCGGTAGTGGACCAGCGACCGGCCGGACCCGAGATCCGAGCGGACGGCGGCACCGACCTCGAAGCCTTCGCTGCTGCCGTAGGTCGGCGGCTGGATGGCCACCTGCAGCGTGCGCGGGCCGTCCTTCAGCTCGACGCCCTTGATGAGCCGGAAGTCCCGCGTCTCGACGACCTTCCAGCCCGGCCACAGCGAGCGGATCGCGTCGCCCACGAGCTCGACGGCGCCGGCGGCCGGCAGCACCGCGACGCCGTCGATGCGGTGCTGGGACAGATAGCGATGCCGGGCATCGAGGCTCACGGCGAAGACCTGCTCGCCGGTGAGCGACTTCGTGAGCACCGCCGGGCCGAGCATCGGCCCGAGCAGGTCGGCGAGCGGCAGCGGAGGCGCGAGCTCGGATGCCCCGGCGGCCGCCTCGCGCGCTTCCCACGGGCCCTGGCCGCAGACGATCTCGACCGCGCCGCCCGGCGGCCGGCTGACGGCCTCGCGGAAGAGTCGTCGACCGGTGGCAGCGTCGACGAGGATGACGCCCTTGGCGGCGAACTTGGCCTCGGTCTCGGCCGTGACCATGCCGCTGCCGAAGCGGGTCGCGTCCCACGGACCCCAGCACAGCGCGTGGACCTCGACCTGGCCCTGCCACTGGTCGCGCAACTGGCAGCAGAGCCGGTTCATGAGTTCGTTGGCCGACGCATAGTCGGACTGGCCGCTGTTGCCGTAGCGGCCGGCGACGGAGCTGAACACCGAGAGGAAGCGCAGCGACGCCGGGCGCAGGTGGCGCTGCAGCAGCGCGAGGCCGAGCACCTTGGTCTCGACGACGCGCGACCAGCTCGCGTCGGTCTTGTCGGCGAGCAGCTTGTCCTCGATGACGCCGGCGCCATGGACCACGCCGCCGATCGGACCGTGCCGGGCCTCGACATCGGCGATCAGGGCGGCGAGCGCGCCCTCGTCGAGCACGTCCGCTGCGCGGTAGTCGACGACCGCGCCGAGGCGGCGGAAGTCCTCGATGTTGGCGCGCATCTCGCGCCCGGCGAGTACCGCGGCGACCCGGCGCTGGATCTCGACCGGCTTCGGCTTCGACGCGCTGCCGCGGGCCTCGGCGATGAAGAGCTGGCGGAGCTCGTCGGCACCGGCGCACGCGGCCACCGCGGCCGGCTCGACGTCGAGCGTCGAGCGGCCGACGAGGACCAGCGTATTGCCCGGCTGCGCGAGCTCGCGCAGGCACTCCGCGGTGACGCCTCGGGCGCCGCCCGTGGCGAGGACGACGAGCGGCCCGAGGGGTTGGGATGGGGCCGGCGTGCTCGACGCGGCGGCCACGGTGCGGAACACGGTGCGCAGCCCGCCGGGATAGCCGACCTCGAGTCGACCACCCGCAAGCTCGAGCTCCTGCAGCACCGTGGCGGCGAGCTCCGGGAGCGGACGCGCCGCATCGACATCGACCGCGCGCACGCGCAGCGTCGGCCGCTCCTCGCGCAGCGACTTGAGCAGGCCGGGCGCGCCGCCCTGGACGGAGAGCCCGCGCGCCGCGCCGGGCTCGCGGCCGAAGAGACCGCCGAGCGCGCTGAGAGACAGCACGTGCGCGTCGGCGGCCAGGCTGCCCGCGACCTCGCGCAGGAGGATGAAGAGCGACTTCTCGTTGCGGACGAGCTGGTCGCGCCACGCGGCGAGCGCCGCGTGGGGGTCGAGCCAAGGCGCGCCGGCCGGTGCCAGGTGGACCACGCCGGCGACGCTTCCGAGCGCAGCGCGCTCGCGCGCCACCCACTCGCGAAGCCGTGTCTCGTCCGCGAGGACGTCGGCGGGGACTACGGTGGCGCGGCAGCCGCGCTCGGCCAAGAGCGTGGCCACCCGGGACGACAGGCCGAGACCGTCCTCGGTGACGAGGAACGGGCCGGTGGTGATCCGCCTCTGCGCAGAAGGGTCGATCGGCTCGGCGACGGATTCGACGACATGCCGGGACGGAAGGCTCTGCGCAGCCTCGGTCTCCGTCCCGGCGACATCAAAAGGGACCGATGCGGCCCCTCCCGTGCCGGCAGCCCTCAGCAGGCTCAGCATGCCCTCGAGCGTGGTCTGGGTGTTGAGCTTGCTTCGGTTCGGCGTGAGCGCTTCCCGGTAGCGCGCGGGGAGCGCCTGCAGCATGGCGCCGACGACTTCGATGCGCTTGATGGAATCGATGCCGAGGTCCGACTCGAGGCTTTGCTGGAGACCCACCATGTCGCGCGGGTAGCCGGTCTTCTCCTCGACGATGGCGAGCAGCAGCTCGGTGAGCTTTTCGCGGCTGATCTCGCCGCCGCTCTCCTTGTCGCCGCCCGCGCCGTTCGTCGGCTGCGGCGCGGGCGCGGCGGACGCGGCCATCGCCACGGGATCCGTCGCGCCATTCGTGGCGTGGGGCGCGCCCGATCCGTTCGCGGGGTTCCCGCCATGGCCGTTCATCGCGACGGCCGCAGCGCTCGGCCGCGGCGGCGCGCTCGGCACCGGCATCGCAGGCAGCGCCGCCGGCTCGGCCAGCGGCGTCGCCCCGTTCACGCGCGGGGCCGACTCGCCGTAGCGCGGCAGCGCGGCAGGCCGCTGCCGCGGCAGCGCGCGGGGCATGGCCGGCACGTCTCCGCCCATGAACGCCGTCATGACGCGTTCCTGCGTCTCGAGGAACTGGCGCATGGTCTCGAAGTACTCGGCCATCACGGCCGCGTCGCCTCCGACCGGTGGCGGTCGTCGCTGGTCCATCCTTTTCTCCTTGCTGAAGCGCGCGAGGGGAACGGCCCGAGCCGGGCTCGCCGCCCACGTTCGCCGCGCGGGTTGCGTCTCTGCAGACGCTTCTGCCGGCATGTCGGCCGGTGCCGGATGCTCGCCTTGCGGTGCGGCGTGCGCGGCGACGGACGTCGCCTCGGCGCGCGCACCGGCCTCGTCCTGATCCGCGCGCGCACCGGCCTCGTCCTGATCCGCGCGCGCGCGGGCCTCTTCCTGATCCGCGCGCGCGCGGACCTCTTCATACGTCACGCCGATCTGCCTTGGCGGCTCCACGGCGCGCCGTGCGCCGCTGCCGTTGAGCATCCACGCGTGCCTCGGCAACGCCTTCTGGAGGCTCAGCGTCTCGAGCTGCTCGGGGTCGCCGATGCGGCACGCCCGATGCTCGAACAGCGGCCGCGGATCGAAGGCGACCCCGGCGCACGCGAGCTGCGCGAGCGCCCCCAGCAGTCCGGCAAGGCCGGTGCCGTCGTCGATGGCGATCGCCGCATGCGGCCGCCCGGCCAGGATCTGCGTCGTCAGCCGGCTCAACACCGACTTCGGCCCGACCTCGAGGAAGACGCGCGCGCCGTCCTGGTACATCGCCTCGATCTCGGCGACGAACTCCACCGGACGCACGAGGTGTTCCGCCATCCGCTTGCGGGTCTTCGCCACGTCCGCGGCGTGCGGCCGGGCGGTGGTGTTCGAGTACACCGGGACCTGCAGCGCGCGCCAGGGGGTCGATTCGATCAGCGCGGCGAGCGCCGGCTGTGCGGGCCTGACGAGGGCCGAGTGGAAGGCCGCCGCAACCGGGATCTCGGTGACGTCGAAGCCCGCCTTCGCGAGGTGCGCCTTCGCCGCGGCGATGCCGGCGCGCGAGCCGGAGATGATGCTTTGGGCCGGCGCGTTGTGGTTGGCGATGAGCACGCTGTCGATGTCGGCGATCGCGGCTTCGACGGCCTCGCGCGGCGCCTGCACGGCAGCCATGGTGCCGAGCTCCGCGCCTTTCGCCTGTGCGGCGTCGATGATGAAGCGGCCCCGCGCCGCCGACAGCGACAGCAGCGCCTCGAAGTCGATCGCGCCGCCGGCGAACAGGGCCACGAATTCGCCGTAGCTGTGACCGCCCAGCATCGCCGGCGCGATGCCGAGCGCCCGCACGAGCCGGTAGAGCGCCACCTCCACGGCACCGAGCGCGGGCTGGGCGACGTCGGTCGCGGTCAGCGCCTGGCGTGCGCGGGCCTTCTCGGCTTCGCTGTACGCGCCGCGCGGGAAGATGAAGCGGCTCAGCCGTGCGGCGCTGCCGAAGCGCGCCGCGAGCGGCTCGCGCAGCACGGCATCGGCCTCCGCCAGTGTGTCGGCGCACACCGGGAAGTGCAGGGCGAGCTCGCGCAGCATGCCGGTGTACTGCGAGCCCTGTCCGGGAAAGAGCATCGCCACGGGGCCCGCAGCTTCCGTGCGCACGCCGTGATGCACGCCGGGCGGCAGCGGCTTCGCGTCGCCGCGCAAGCGGGCGAGGGCGAGGTCGAGCTTGACGAGCAGGTCGGCGCGGCCCTTCGCGACGATCGCGATCGTTTCCGTGCCCGAGGTCCAGCGGTGCGCCAGGCTCGCGGCCAGGTCGGGCAATGCGACGCCGTGCTGCGTGTCGAGCGCGAGGCGCAGGGCGGCGAGGCGCTCGATCAGCCGGCTGCGGTCGGTGTCGCTCCAGAGCAGCAGCTCGGCCGGCCAGCGTGCCGTCGCCGCCGAGCGGTGGGACTCGCGGAACTCGCCCGCGTACTCCTCCATGACGACGTGGAAGTTGGTGCCGCCGAAGCCGAAAGCGCTGACCGCCGCGCGCCGCGGCGCGTCGCCGGATGCGAGCCAGGGCTGCGGCTGGTCGAGCAGGTGCAGCGGGCTGGCGGGGTCGGCGAGGATCGCGTTGGGCTTGTCGACGCCGCGATGCGGCGGCAGCACGCGGTGGTGCAGGGCCAGCGCGGCCTTGATCAGGCCGGCGATGCCGGCCGTCGACTTCGTGTGGCCGATCATCGTCTTCACGGAGCCGATCACGGCCTGCCGCGGCACGACGCCGTCGCGGCCGATGAGCTCGGTGGTGCTCTGCAGCTCGGCCGAATCGCCGGCCACCGTGCCGGTGCCGTGCGCTTCGAACAGGCCGACGGTCGCAGGCTCGAAGCCCGCCATCGCATAGGCGCGGCGCATCGCGCGCAGCTGGCCGGCCGGCAGCGGTGCGGTGAGTCCCTTCGCATTGCCGTCGCTGCCGCCCCCCACGCCCTTCACGACCGCATAGATGCGGTCGCCGTCGCGCTCGGCATCGGCGAGGCGCTTCAGCGCGACCATCGCGATGCCCTCGGAGATGACGATGCCGTCGGCCGCGGCGTCGAAGGTCGAGCACCGGCCGCGCGGCGACAGCGCCTGGGTCTTGCTGAAGCACAGGTAGCCGAACGGTCCCTGCACCGTGTCGACGCCGCCGGCGATGACGAGATCGCTGCGGCCCGCAACGAGCTCGGTCACGCCGTGATAGACCGCCGCGAGGGACGATGCGCACGCGGCGTCGATGGTGAGGTTCACGCCGCCGAAGTTGAGCCGGTTGGCGATGCGGCCGGCAATGACGTTGAGCAGGATGCCGGCGAAGGAATCCTCGGTCCATTGCGGAAGCCGATCCGCGACCTCCGGCGGCAGCGCTCCCTGGAAGCGCGGCAGCTCCGCGCGCAGCCCGTATTGCGTGCCCACGTCGCCGGTGCCGCCGCTCGCGCCGACGATGACCGACGCGCGCTCGCGCTCGAACGGCCGTTCGGCGTAGCCCGCGTCCTCGAGCGTGCGCTGGGCGACTTCGAGCGCCATCAGCTGCATCGGGTCGACCGAGGTGACCGACTTCGGCGGCATGCCGTAGCGCATCGGGTCGAACGGCAGGTCGTCGAGGAAGCCGCCCCACTTCGAATAGATCTTGTCCTTGACCGTCCGGTCGGCGTCGAAGTACAGGCGCCAGTCCCACCGGTGCGACGGGATCTCGGTGATGGCGTCGACCTTGTCGAGGATGTTCTGCCAGTACTCGAGCGTCGTGCTGGCCTTGGGCAGCACGCTCGCGATGCCGACGATGGCGACGTCGGCAGCGACCGGGCGGGCGGAAGGCGCGAGCGTGGATGCCTCCATCTCCGCGAGGCGGCGCTCGAGCAGCGCCGCGGCACCGTCGCTGACGTCGCGGTGCAGCTCGGCGATCGTCGTCACCTGCGCGCGCAGCGTCGCCACCTGGCCGAGCATGTACATGCCGTCGGCGCGCTGCGCCGCCGTCGCGAGGGGTTCGAGCGCCGCGTCCGGCCCGCGACGCGTGCCCTTCGAGGCGATCCGCAGCCGCCCGAGGATGAGGTCGTCGAGGAGGGCGCGGCTCTCGTCGGCGGGCATCCCGCGCCCGCGGTGCTCGAGGCGCGTCCGGAAGAAGTCGTGCGCGAACGGCGTCGCGGCGCAGCGGCTCGCGTGTCCGGGGCCGGACTCGAGGTTCACGGTGCGCTCGCAGTCGATCGCTTCCTGCTGGAACTGCGGCACGACCGCACCGCTCGCGACGATCTCCTGCGTGAAGAGGTAGGCGCTGCCCATGAGGATGCCGACCTTCACGCCGCGCGCGACGAGCGGCGCGACGAGGACCTGCACCATCGCCGACGAGCCGGCGTCGTGGATGCCGCCTGCGAACACCAGCTCGAGGTCGCTGCCGGGCACGGCGTTCTTCGCGAGCTCGTCGACGAGCCGGTCGACCATCGTGCTCCACAGGACGAAGCTGCTGAGCGGGCCGATGTGCCCGCCGCACTCGCGCCCTTCGAAGATGAAGCGGCGCGCGCCTTCCTGCAGGAACATCGGGATCAGGTTCGCCGCGGGGACGTGCAGGAACGTGGGCACGCCGGCCGCCTCGAGCCGCACGGCCTGGTCGGGCCGGCCGCCGGCGATGATGGCGTAGCGCGGCGCGAAGCGTGTCGCGCTCGCGAGCTGCTCGTCGAGCAGCGCCTGCGGCGCGAAGCCGAGCAGGCCGATGCCCCAGGGACGCTCGCCGAGGAGCTTGCGCGTGTCGGCCAGCAGGCGGTCGAGCGGCTCGCCCTTGAGCAGCGCGAACGCGACCATCGGCAAGGCACCGCCGTCGGCGATCGCGGCGGCGAAGGCGGCGTTGTCGGACACGCGTGTCATGGGCCCCTGCACGATCGGCAGGCGCAGGCCGAGCGCGCGGGCGAGCGGCGCGCCCTCGGCGATCGAGCGGCTCGCGACGGCCGTCCTCAGGTGCGAATCGATGGCACCGTCGATCGCCTTCAGCAACGCGGCCACGTGCCCGTACTGCTTGCGCCACGGACCGGCGAAGCACGCCTCCTGCCCGATGGGCAGCAGCCCCGAAGCGGGGTCGGTCCATCCGGTCGGCGCGGCGCGCACGAGCGGGTCGAGGCCGGCGAAGCCGAGGCCTTCGCCCTGCGTGACGAACGCACGTGCGGCGCCGAGGCCGGGCCGCACGAGGATGCGAAAGTACTCGCCGCGCTCGCCGTCGCCGACCGCGACGGTCTCGCTGCCCGAGAGGTTCCCGATCAGCGTGCGCAGCGACGCCGGCAGCGCTGCGTCGTCCATGAGGAGCAGCTGGGCCTCGAGCACGCCGCCGGCGACGCCGACCGCGGCGCACGCGGCGGCCACGTGCGGCGTGATGCCGCCGCGCAGGTACAGCGGCAGCGCCGTGCGACCCAGCCACTTCTGCAGGAGGATGAAGCTGCTGCACTCGCCGACCCAGCCGCCGGCCTCGTTGCCCTTGAGCAGCAGGCCATCGACATGCTCGAGAAGCGCGGCACCGGCATCGGGGGTGCGCACTTCGGCAAGGACCTTCACACCCGCGCGCCGCAGCGCGTCGATGTGCGCGCTGCACGCCGGCACGGCTTCCACGTCGACGATCAACCACGCGAAGCCGCGAGCGACGAAGGCAGCAAGTGCTTCGCCGAGCGTCGGCGCGAGGCGCTCGATCCGGAGGCCGAAGGGCCCGCGCGCGTGCGTCGCGAGCGTGGAGAGCTCGCGCAGGACGAGGTCGAGGTCGTCGACGAGCTCGGCGTTCACGACGCCGACGCCGCCGGCGCGAGAGCCGGCGATCGCGACCGACGTGCCACGGAGGCCTGCCGGCGCGACGACGAACTTGACGAATTCGGACATTAGCCCCTCCTGCACGGCGGAGCCGCGGAAAAGGGGGGATGCGGGCGGTCGACTGCTTGCGCCCGACGAGATCCGTCGAAGACCTCACCTCCCCCGCCCGTGCGCCGCGGGCTGTAAACCATTGTCAATCAAGCCCCACGCGGCCGCACCCTCCTATTCAGGGGAGCGCAAGACGTGGCGCGCAGGGCATGGGTCGTGGTGTCACGACTCTGTCGCGGTACGACAGGCCCGTGGGCCGCACGGGCGCGACAGCCGCCGCCGGGTCGGCCTTCAGGGAAGTGCGAGCGAGCGCAGGAAGTCGTCGACCGACGCCGTGTAGCCTTCGGCCGACCGGCCGAGATCGCCGTTGATCTCGCCGTGCGCGAGGTCGATCGGCAACACGCTTGCGCGCCCGCCGAGCTCCCGAGCCCTGGCGGCCAGGCGCTGCGCGGCGGCACACGAGTCGCTGCGCCGGCTCGAGCAGACGAGCAGCAGCGGCACCGGTCGGGTCACAAGCTGATGCAAAGGCGAGGCTTCGTTCCAGCGCGCCGGGTCAGTTCCGAAGACCCGGTCGTAGAGGCGCGGATGCGGACTCCTCATGATCGCGGGCACGTCGAGCGCGGCGCTGTCGAGCGAGACGGTGCCGAGCCAGGGCCTGGCCGCGGCTCGCGCCGCGAGAGTCGGTGACGATGTCAGCAGCGCCACGAGGTGAGCGCCAGAAGAATGCCCCATGAGCACGACGCGCGCGGCATCGCCGCCCCAGGCCGCGGCGCGCTCCTGGACGAAGGCGAGGGCGCGGGCCACGTCGTCGGCCTGCTGGACGGCATTCGGCGGCCGGCCCATCCGGTAGTTCGTCGAGACGACGATGTATCCCTTGGGCACCCAGTGCTTCACCTTGTTGGCCACCACGCCCGAGTTGCCCTTGTCGCCGAGCATCCACGCGCCGCCATGGACCATGACGATGATCGGCGCGCCCGTCGCGCCTTGCGGGATGTAGGCATCGAGCTTCTGCGCCGCGTCGCTCCCGTAGCCGACGTCGCGCTCGACGCGCACGCCCGGCGGCAACGCGAACTTTCCGCCCGCCGCTTCGACACCCTCGATGCCGGCAGGCTCCGAATCGCTGGGCGCGGTGGCCGGCGCCGGTGGCCTCTGCGCGCGTCGGGCGCGCCAGGAGTCGAACGGCGATTGCGCCCCGGCATCGGGAAGCGCGCCCGCGACGACGGCGGCGACGATGAACGCCACGCAGGCGCGCGCCAGCGTCATGGCACGCCCACGGACTTCAGGAACGCATCGACCCGCTGCGTGTACGCCGGGTCGAGGCCGAGGCTGGCGTTGATCTCCGCGTGGCTCAGCGCCACCTCGTGCACTTCCGCGCGTCCCTCGAGCGTGGTCACCGCGGCGGCGAGGCGCTGCGCGGCGCGCACCGAGCGCGGCCGCGCCTCGGAGCAGACCAGCAGCAGCGGCACCGGCGGGACCTGCAGGCGGTGCAGCGGGGAGAGCTGCGGCCATGCCGCCGGGTCCGTGCCGAACGCCTGGTCGTACACGGGCGGATGCGGTGCCCGCATCAGCTCGACCGCGTCGAGCGCCGCGCTGTCGAGGAGGATCGCGGCGAGCCAGGGCGGGGCACCGTCGGCTTCGCGCAAGGCCGGATCCGCGGCGAGCAGCCCCGTGAGGTGGGCGCCGGTGGAGTGCCCCACGACGACGACGCGCGCGGGGTCGGCACCCCACGAGGCGGCTCGGGCCTGGATCGCGGCGATCGCGCGCGCGACGTCGCTCGCCTGGTCCAGCGGCCCCGCGAGGGGCAGCATGCGGTAGTTGACCGATGCGACGACGATGCCGGCGGGAAGCCAGTGCGCGAGCTTGGCGTCGACGACATCGGAGCTCGCCTTGTCGCCGACCGTCCAGGCGCCACCGTGCACGAGCACGACGATCGCGCCGCTGGCGCCGTCGGAGGGCAGGTAGACGTCCAGGCGCTGCGCGGGATCGGGCCCGTAGGCGAAGTCGCGCTCGACGCGCGCGCCGGCTGGCAGGGGCGCGGCGCCGGCACGCGGTGCGTGGTGCTCGGACGATCTCGCGCCGAGCGCAAGGGGCTGCATCGCTACGCCCGCTTGCGCGCGGCGAAGTGGATCTCGCAGCCGCCGCGCGGATTGGGCACGTAGCGATCGCCGCCGAGCGGCATGATCTTCGGCCCGTAGGGATTGGCAGTGCCGAGGAACAGTCCGTACGGCGAAGACACCATGGTGCGAAGCCCCATGTTGTAGGGGTTGTCCAGGCCGTTCGTCGTCACCGGCACCCAGTTCTCGCCGTCGTGGCTGCGGTACAGATCGAAGCCCGACTGGTTGTCGAGGATCCTCTGGGGCTCGACGTGGTTGATGATGTTCGTGAAGGGTTCGGGCCAGCGCTGCCGGTTCGCATAGCCGAGGATCGAGCTCCATTCGAAGGTGCTCAGGTAGAGCCAGCCGTCGTGCTCGCACAGGCGCCAGAAGTAGCCGTTGAAGAAGTTGTCGAAGCCCGGCAGGTAGCCCGACAGCGCCTCCTTGTGTCCCGCTGGCGTGTCGCGGCTGTCGCCGACGATCAGGTCCCAGCTGCCATCGGGGTGGATCCGGATCAGCTCCGGCGGGGCAGGGCCGATCCGGTTCTGCGTGTCGACGCCGCCGCCCTGGATGCCGCTGCCGACGTAGAGCGCGCCCTTGAAGGTCTCCATGCTGAGCACGCACTGGTTCAGCGGCCCGCGGAACGCGCCCTTGTCGATGACCTTCTCGAATGCGTAGGGCCGCTCGCCTTCGCACGTGCTGCGCCAGACCTGGTAACCCGCGAGGTTGAAGGTGCCGACGTAGAGGTGGTCGCCGAAGCCGACCATCTCGAAGATCGTCTTGTTGTCGGGATCGCCGAAGCCGAAGTCGCTGACCGGCTCCCAGCCGCCATGTGCCGGGTCGCTGCTTTCGTAGACGACCGAGTGGGCCGAGATATTCGGGTTGCCGCCGCGCGACCCCGCGGGCGTGGTGAACATGCGGCCCTTGAACTGCGTGATGGTGCGGATCGTCGTGACCGGCAGGCCGGTCAGGCCGGGTTCGCAGGTCGGCTCGAACTTGCGACCGTCTTCCGAGCGCAGCACCAGGGGCCCCGGTCCGCGGGCGGGCGACCAGGTGGTGACGAAGAGCGCGGGGGGCTGGTCGCTGCGGCCGTCGTACACCAGCATCCCGCGCAGGCCGAGCTCGCGCGGGATGGGCTTGCCGTGGCTGCCGATGATCGTCGGCGCCTTGAACACGCGCTCCCAGCGATCGATCGCGGGGTCGTAGCGCCAGATCTCGGCGCGCAGGTCGAGGTCGAAGGGGTTCTCCGGGCACTCGACGGGCCACACGTCGAGCTTGATCGGCAGGCGTGCCTTCATCAGCGGGAAGTTGCCGCGTGTCGTGCCCACGTAGAGCTGGCCACGGAACCATGCCATCGAGTGCGCGTAGGCGTTCAGGCCGTCACCGAAGCCGCCCTGGGCGATGGAGCGGAAGTCCGAACGGTGGAGGCCCGGGTGGATGCCGAGGCGGTTGGCGTTCGTCACGCTGGCGGAAGGCGCGACACGCGGTTCGGGGTTGTCGAACGGCTGACGGCTTCCCATGGCCCGGGCCATTATGAGGCGGATGTGGGAAGCCGCCGCCGCCGCTCGTGCATCGCGCTTGTCGAAGGTGCTAGGCTGCGCGCCTGCGCGGAGGCGGCGAGGCCGTTACATGCGCTGACCCACGACGGCATCGGCGTCGGTCATTCTTCGCTCCGCCCATGCACAGAACTCTGCCTGAACTGCTGGCCGCGCTGGTCGCGAGCCTTCTCGTCACCGCCTGCGGCGGCGGCGGGTCGTACTCGAGCGCGACCGGAGGAGAGCCCCCAGGCGCCCTCACGAACCAGCAGCGCAGCCAGGCCGCCGCGGCCACGGCCCAGGGGAACGCCCTCTGCACGGCCGTCCGGCCCTTCTACTGGGAGATCGGCGATCGCACCGGGGCCCTCGCTTCCGGCTCGGTCGCATCCGGGACCGGGGGCCCCTCCTACTCGGCCACCTCGGTCCTCAGCATCGCTTCCGCGTCGAAATGGCTCTACGGCATCTACGTCTTGGAAAGGCGCGGCGGGATGCTGACGCCTGACGACTACAAGTACCTCAACTTCCAGAGCGGCTACACGAGCTTCGACCAGTGCCTGCGAGATCAGACGATCGCGGAATGCGAGGCCTACGAGAACAACGACGTCTACACCGCGGCGACCGACGGCAAGTTCTTCTACAACGGCGGCCATATGGAAAGGCATGCGGCGCTGCTCGGCCTGGGTCCGATGGACAACGCGCTCCTCGCCGCCGAACTGCAGTCGAAGCTGGGTGCCGACGTCGCGCTCGCCTATTCCCAGCCGCAGCTCGCCGGGGGTGTCTACATGACGCCGTCGGCGTATGCGATCGTGCTGCGCCGGGTGCTGTCGGGCCAGTACCGGATGGCATCGGCGCTCGGCACGCACTCGGTCTGCACGAACCCGCGGACCTGCGCAGCCGCCGTGTTCACGCCCATCCCGCTCGCGGAGAGCTGGCACTACTCGGTCGGGCACTGGGTCGAGGACGATCCGGCCGTCGGGGACGGCGCCTTCAGCAGCCCCGGCGCCTTCGGCTTCTACCCGTGGATCGATGCGACGAGGACCTGGTACGGGATCGTCGCCCGCGCCGCGCAGGCGGGCGCGCTGGATTCGGTGGACTGCGGACGCGTCGTCCGCAAGGCCTGGATCACGGGCCAGGCGCAGTAGGGGCGTCCCCACGGCGAGCGCTTCGCGCCTCGGCGCTCGGGCGCTGGAGGTCGCCGCGCTCCGCCTACTGCGGCGGGCCGAGCTTGGTGTCGACACGCCAGGTGCCGTCGTTGCCGGCGGGGTGCGTGTCGGTCTCGGGGATCAGCCGGGTGTAGTAGATGAACGGGCCCTGGGCGGTGATGAAGTACTCGGGGTCGAGCCGCAGCCGCGGCGTGCCGGCGTCGTTGGTCAGCAGCCGCGCGTCCTGGCGCAGCGGATCGACACCGCTGATCGCGATCTGGTTGGGCACGGTCTTGTCGAAGAACTTCGACGTCGAGCTGACCTGGGTGAAGATGTACGAGCGCCCGTTGTGGACGAAGACCTCGGGCGAGAAGAAGTACGGCAGCGCGTCCGGCCCCTTGATCGTCTTGACGATGGTCCAGCGCAGCACGCCGTCGGCGCCCGGGATCTTGCGGTAGACGAGGATCTGCTGGCGCAGCTTCGCCATCGTGAAGAAGACGTACTCGTTCCTGAACTCCGGCGCGCGCCACATCATCGCGCCCACGACCCCTCCGACATTGAACGTCAGCTGCTCGAGCGCGCCGCTGTCGACGTCGTAGAGGTAGATCTGGTCCCGCAGGACCATGGGGTCGTTCGGGTCGTGGCCCTGGAAGACGATCTTGCGCGTCCCCGGCACCCAGCGGCGGGCGTTGCCGTTGGAGATCTGGCTGAGCGGCAGCTGGATCTCCGTGCCGAGGGCAGAGTTGCGACGGAAGTACCAGGCGGTCTTGTCGCTGGTGACGTAGTTGAGGTACGGATCGGGGTCGCTCGTGTCCAGCGTCGACAGCGGCGAGGCGCGGCCCAGGCTGCCGGGCAACATGGTGGTCGTCCACACACCGCCCGACTGGGTCGCGAGGCCGATCGAGGCGGTGTTGCCGTTCGGCGGATCGCACGGCGCCTGGCACTTGGTGTAGACGAACTGGGAGCCGTTCGCCGAGTACTGCCATTCCGGGCCGTTGCCGTAGTCGGTGGCCGATGCGGCGTCGGTGGCGACCAGCGTCCAGGGACCGTTGGCCGGAACGAAGTCGCCGGTCTGGAAGTCGACGTGCCCGACCCACAGGTTGTTGTTGCCGTCCGAGAAGACGAAGCGCGAGTTGCCGTCGCCGCCGTTGCAGGTCGGGCAGTAGTGACCGTCCCGGGCCGAGTCGAACTCGTAGTCGGGGATGGCCGCGGTGCTGACCTGGATCTCGGGCAGGATCGTGGTCTGGCCATCGACCAGTCGCATGAAGGCCGCTCCCGCGACGAGCACCAGGCCGAGGCCGAGGGCGCGAGCCCCGGCGCGGCCGGATGGCCGGCGGGCAGGGACCGCTTCGGTTCGCATGCGCGACTCCACGTGCCGATCGCGCCCGGTCATGGGATCCACGACCAGACCTGGACGTTGAAGAACCGCAGCAGGGCCCGCGTGAACGCCTTCCAGACCGGCATCGTCTGCCCGCCGATCTTCGCGTAGCCGGTCATGCCGGTCTTCAGCTCGCCCTTGGGGTTGTCGATCACGGCGATGATCTTCACGACGTTGCCGAGCGGCTTGGCCGTGACGTTGCGGTCCATCGCCGTCACCTTGCCGACGAACTCGCGGTCGAAGAAGGCGGCCGGCTTCGCGCGGATCGGGGCGCCGATCTCGACGTACGCGACGTCCGACTCGGGCACCTGGATCTCCGCGGTCACCGAGCGCGTGTCCTCGACCGTCGCGAAGGGCTGGCCCTTGTCCATGACGCTGTTCAGGCGCTCGTTCAGGTGCAGCGTCAGGATGTTGCCGTCGAACGGCATGCGCATGACCGTCCGGTCCACCCGGCCCTGCAGGGTGGACCGCTGGTCGTTCAGCGCGGCGAGCTTCGCCTTCTCGGCCTCGATCCGGTCCGGCGTCACGCCGGTCTTCACCAGGGCGAGGTCGGCCGCACGCTTGGCGACCTCGTCGACGTCGACCTCGTACTCGCGCCGGGCCGTGTCGTACTCCTCGAACGAGATCGCGCGGTCCTTGTAGAGGCGCTCCATCCGCGGAACCTTGTCGCGGCTGAACTGCTCGCGCTTCTTCGCGACGTCGAGCGCGCGCTCGGCGACGGCCACCTCCTCCTTCTTCGGCCGGGACTGGAGGTCCTTGATCACCGCCTCCTGCTCCGCGACCTTCGAGGTCAGCACGGCGATCTCGGCCTGCAGGTCGGTCGAGGCGATGCGGGCGATGACGGTGCCCTTCTTCACGAACTCGCTGCCGAGGAAGTTGACCTCCTCGACGATGCCGCCGACGTCGCTCGTGATCACCTGGCGGTCGTTCGGATAGATGTCGAAGTGGCCGCCGGCCTCGTAGGGATAGGGGAGGAAGAGCAGCAGCAGGAGGCTGAGGACGATCGCGGTGCGGACGAACGGCCCGCTACGGCCCTTCGGCGTCTCGACCTGCTTCGCCTCGCCGGCCTCGGCGGGCAGGGCGCGGCGGCGCCAGCGGTCGAACTGCACCGAGCGCTCGTAGGCGGTCGAGATCCGGCGGAAGCGCTGGACGGTCCGCGCCAGCAGGTAGGCGCCGAGCGCGAGCGCCACGATGACGGTCGCGCCGCCGATCTGGAGCTCGGCGAGGAACTTGGCGACGATCAGGACGATGACCACCACCACCAGGAAGGCATAGACGAAGTTCGCCAGCGCGTACGTGGCGAGCACGTTGCTCTCCGCCTCGCTCGCCGGTCCGCCGCGGACCTTGGCCATGAAGGCCTTGTAGGACTTGGCGCGCAGGTACGGCTCGTTCATGAAGGCCGCGAGCAGGTGATAGCCGTTGCCCTTGACCAGCGGGTTGCCGCCCTCGAGGAGCAGGTTCACGCCCGTGAGGAACGCGACCACGAGACCGAAGCGCGAAAGGGTCTGGAAGGTGTCGCGCGCGTCGTACCAGACGAGGGTGCCGATGCTGAACAGGAACACGCGCATCAGCAGCGGCCCGGCGTGCAGCCACATCCGCTCCCGGCGGCTCAGCTGGTCGGTGTGGCGGACCCGTACGGTGAAGCGCGGGAAGAAGCCGAAGTACAGCTGGATGCTGAGCGGGCCGACGCTCGCCCGGAACGACTGGGCGATGAACGCCTGCGTCAGCACCGAGAAGATGTTGATCGCGAGCAGGCTCGTCACCGCGTGGGTCGCCAGCGTCGTCACCTGGTCCAGCGCCGCGAGGTCCTGGGCCGCCACCGGCGCGTAGCGGATGCCGATGATCAGGGCCGAGAGGCCGAGGAACGGCAGCAGGTACGCGACCCACTTGAGGGGTGCGACGAGGGGCAGGAGCGCGGCGAGCAGCGGCCGGATCTCGAACAGCGGGAACGCGCGGCCGGCAGCGCGGGGGTCGAGGTTCTCGACTTCGTTGATGCCGGCGGCGAGCGTCGCGTCCTCGGGGACGCCCTCCTTGTCGGCGGCCACCGTGTGCGCCGCCGGAGGCAGCGTCGGCGGCGGCAGCGTGCTGGGGGACAGCGTCGACGCCGGCCCCATCACCGTCGCCAGCTCCTCGAAGGAGCGCGGCTTGACCAGTCCGTGCTCGAGAGCGTAGCTCTTGGTGAGGAACGGCTTGAGGAGCGGATGCGCCGCGCTCTCGTCCTGCAGCAGCTTGTTGTCCGCCAGCCAGCCGAAGAACTTCATGACCTCGGTTTCGGCCAGCGGCCGGCCGAACCGGTCCTCGAACACCGAGAGCAGCTTCGGCATCGTCTCGCAGCCCGGCAGCACCTCGAGCACGAAGAACTGCCACGGCTCGAGGTCGTGGGTCTTGTCGGCGAGCTTGTCGCGCAGCAGGTAGGTCGTGCTCTCGCCCTGGACGATGCGGAACGCGTGCAGGCGCCGCGGCAGGTAGGCGGGCAGGGACACCCTCTTGGATTCGCTCATGGTGTCGTCGCCCTCGCCGAAGGCGCTCCGAGCGGCGGATCGGGAATGCCCCAGCCGCCTCCCATCGCCTTGTAGACCGCGATCAGCGCGATGTACTGGTCGCGGCGCGTCTGGTTCTGCTGGATCTCGCCGGCAACGGTGTTGCGGTCGGCCTCCAGCACGTCGAGGTAGCTGCTGCGGCCGCCTTCGTAGCGCTTGAGGGCGCTGGCGCTCTGCGCGCGCAGGGCGTCGATCTGGCGCACGCGGATCGCGGCGCGCTGCCACGCCTGGCGGTGCAGGACGAGGGCATCCTCGACCTCGCGCAGGGCCGTCTGCAGGCTCAGCAGGAAGGCCGTCGCCTTCTGCTGCTGCACGGCCTCGGCCTCGCGCACCTGGCCGGCGATGCGCCCGCCCGTGAAGACGGGTCCCAGCAGGTTGATGCCGAAGCTGCTCACGTTCGAGGAGGCCTGCGTCAGCTTGTTGAGGTCGGCGCTGGCAAAGCCGTACTGGCCGGTGAGGCCGATGGTCGGGAAGTACTGCGCCTTCGCGACGCCGATCCGGGCGTTGGCCGAGATCAGCTCCTGCTCGGCCTTGCGTACGTCGGGCCGCTGGGCCAGCAGGTCGGCCGGCAGGCCGGCCGGGATCGGCGGCAATGTCAACGCCACGAGGGGCTTGCCGCGCTCGATCGGCCCCGGGGGGCGACCGAGCAGCGCGCAGAGCGCGTGCTCGAGGAGCTTGATTTCGGCTTCCTTCGCGCTGAGGTCGGCGAGCGTGGCCTCGTAGTCGGCCTTCGCCAGCAGGTAGGGCTGCTCGCCGATGCCGCCGCCCTCGAGCTTCTTGCCGAGGAGCTCCTGCGAGTCGTGGCGGCTCGCGGCCACGCGCTTGTACAGCTCGAGCTCGCGGTCGAGGCTGAGCAGGGTGACGTACGACGAGGCGACGTTCGCCACCACGCTCAGCACCAGCGCGCGCCGGTCCTCCTCGGTGGCCATGAGGTCGGCGAGGGCGGATTCGTTGGCGCGGCGCACCCGCCCCCAGAAGTCGAGCTCCCACGTGACGGTGCCGCCGATCTCGTACGTGTTGCCGACCGGGAACGCGCCGTTCACCAGGGGGATGAAGCGGTTCTGGCTGACGGCGTCGCGCGAGCGCTGCGCCCACACGCTCGCCTGCGGCTGCGTCGCCGCCTCCGCGACCTGCAGCTGCGCGTTGTACTGGTCGATCCGGAGCGCGGCGATTCGCAGGTCCTTGTTCTCGTCGAGCGCGCTGCGGATCAGGGCGTCGAGCTGCGCATCGCCGAACGCCGACCACCAGGCGGTCTCGACGAGCCACGAGGGGCCGGCCGCGGGCAGCTCGGGGACCGCGGGCGCCGGGAAGGCCGGCGCGGCGCTCACGGGGGGCGGTGCCGGCTCCCACGCGGGCGGGACGGTCACGTCCGGACGCCGGTAATCCGGTCCGATGGGGGCGCACGCGGCCACCACGCCGCACACGGCCAGCCCGAGCGCCGAGCGGCAGCGGGCGAGCGGCAGGCGGCCGGACACGTTCATGCCTCCGGGGAGTGCTCGAGGACGTCCAGGGCCAGCGCCTCGATCTCGCGGACGCGCAGGAGCCGGGTCTGCACCTCGAGCACCATGGCCTCGAACCACTTCAGCTGGTATTCGAGCTGCCGGCGCTCCGCGACGATGTCCTCCATCGGCGCATTCGCCGGCGGCTGGCCGTGCTCGTCGAAGAGGATCTTGATCTCGTCGGCGACCTGGCGATGGGCGTTGATGTACTTGACCTGCTTCTCGACGAAGCGCTTGACCTTGCGCGCCTTGAACTCGCGCAGCAGCGCCTCGCGCAGGCCGCGCTGGTAGGGGCTCAGCTTGTCGAGGTCGGGATGCGTCGTCACCGGATCGCCATGGATCGTGCCAATCATCTGCCGGGTGCCTTCTGCCCTCGTGTTGTGCAGCTCGCTCATGCCTTGCTCCGGATGGGTTCGCCTTCGTGCCGTCCGCTTGGCCCGTCGTCAGTAGCCGAGCTCTTGTGCGAGCGCGACGACCGCGGGCTTCAGCTTCTCTCCATCCTCGCGCCACGGCACCGGCTTGTCGAGCGGGGGCATCCTGACCTTGTGCGGCCGGAAGGTCGGCCCGGACAGGAAGTTCGGATCGTTGCCGAAGAGCGCATCGAGCGGCCCGAAGCACGCGAACGGCGAGCGCTCCGGATGCATCATCTGCTCGATCGCGTCGGCATCCTGGCGCAGCCGCAGCCAGCGGCAGATCCGGCCGAGGTATTCGGGCGGATCGCCCATCACGTCCTCGCCGCGTACCCGCATCTGCTGCTCCGGCGGGACGGTATCGAGGAAGTTGAGGATGTTGACGTTGAAGTCGTGCCAGGCGAACTGCGGTTCGACGATGGCGCGGTCGGCGAGGAACTCGATCGAGTTCACGAACAGTGCCCACGTGCCCTCGTACAGGCTCATGACCGACTGGCACTGGCCCACGGGGTGGCGCGTCAGATGGAGGAAGCGCGCGTCGGGAAAGGCGCTGTAGATCGCCCGCAGCCGCTTGATGTCGATCGTGTAGGCCGGGCTCTTTTCCACCGCGACGAGCGGATCGAGCTTCGCGACGAGCTCCTGGTAGACCGAGGCGACGCTGTGGCGCTGCCGTGCCGCGCACCAGTGCTCGGCCATGCGCACGCTCTGCATCGTCTGCTCGCCGCCATAGATCTCGGCGACCGCACGCAGCAACCCGTGCCGCGTCTTGGCGTCGCCGCCCATCTCGTCGGAGGTCCGCACCCAGAGCTGGCCGAGCACCTCGACGTTGAACAGGCAGAGCTCGGGCAGGCCGAACGCCTGCGGGTGCTGGCCGAGCATCGCGTTGATGAGGGACGTGTACGACCTCGGCGGCGCGAGCAGGAAGACGGGCGCTGCCATGGTCAGCAGGACCTCCGGTTGGCCTGGTGTCGCGGACTCATGGAACCGCCACCTCGAAGCTGCCGTTCGCCGTGTCGTCGAACGCGCCGATCGCGATCGCGAGCGGGGGCGTCTGCAGGACGTAGATGTCCGCGCTGTCGGAAAGGCGCGTCCCGACCATCATGGCGAACGGTCCCCCGTTGGAGATGCGCTGCAGGCCCGCCTGGTCGTTCGTCGTGCTGCCGAGCACGGCGTACGAGATGTTGGTCGCGTCGAGCACCATCTTCAGCCAGTCGCCGGTGCTCGAGGGCCCGAAGAGCGTGCCCCACGCGAGCCCGGCCGACTCCTGCAGCCCGACGCGCAGCTGCTGGGTCCCGTCGGGCGCGGCCTGCGCGCTGAGGAAGATGACGCTCGCGCCCGAACGTGCCATCTGGAACGTGATGACCGCGCCGCTGCTCGTGTCGACGCCGGTGTAGACGTCGCCCGCGACGCTCAGCATGTAGCTGGTGAGGACCACCGGGCAGTTCTGCGTCGCCTGGACCCCGCTGTCGGTCTGGCACACCGAGAGCACGTTGCCGGAGATGCGTGCGGTGCCCGGGTGCGTGGTGGCGGTGTTGTCCGCAGCCACGTTGCGCGTGGCGAGGTTGAGGACGCTGTCGAAGAGCGTCGTCGCGAACTTCCGGGCGGCGATGTAGGGCACGAGGCCGTTGCCGAAGTCGTGGTTGCCGACCACGAGGTCGGTGGCGGTCCTCAGGCGCTGGTTGCCCGCGACGACATACTCGCCGGCCGCGGCGGCAAAGGTCTTCTGCTGGTCCACGCCGTTGACCGTCATCGTGTAGGTCAGGGCGTCGAAGTCGATCGTCAGGTCGTAGACGTGCCCGTTCGCGGCGTAGGCCTTGTACGCGCCGTTGCGCCCGTCGATCGCGACCGCGGTGACGGTCGCCGCGTTGTCGGAGAGGTCGACGTCGGTCGTGGCGCTGACCTGGACCTGGTTGACGATGTTGCCGCGGTTCGCCGCGGGCACCGCGACCGCGTACGTGAGGGTCAGCGAGCGACCCGGACCGAGGCTCGGAAGCGCCATGCTCGGCCCGAGGGTCGCGGGGCAGAGCGCGCCGAACGACGGCGTGCAGGTCACGACCGCCGTGTAGCCGGGCGTCAGCGTCTGGGTGATGACGAGGTTGCTGGCGTCGTTCTTCCCGGTGTTGACGACCAGCGCGGTGAAGGTCGCCGTCGAGCCGGCGGCCACTGTCGCCGGGCCGACCTGGGTCACGTTCAGGTCCTCGGTGCCGGTGGTGGTGGTCGCGCTCCGGCCGCCTCCACAGGCCGCGAGCATCGACGCGACGACCAGCGTCGCACAGGCAAGCGCTCTCACCGGATCCACTCTCCCAGTCCCTGCGGCCCGCGAGGCCGCCCTCTTCAGCCTACCCGGCCCTCGACGAACGGAATCTCGAAACATTTCTCGTGCATGATCGGCCCGTGGCCGAAGTAGCCATCCTCGCCGAACAGCTCGCCATGGTCGGCGGTGACGATGAACCAGGTGTCACTCGGAGCCTTGGCCATCAGCTTGCCGATCAGGCCGTCGAGGTACTCGACGCACCGCACCTGCTGCTCGTGCAGCATCTTCAGCTGCTCCGCGCTGAACGCCTCGTCGGCCTTCGAATGGCCGGCTTTCGGGGGCTCGCCCATCGCCTTCAGCGCGCCGTGCACGCCCGAGATGTGAGGCAGGTCGGCGCCCGAGAGCATGTAGGGGTAGTGCGTCTCGCCGAGGTTCAGGAAATAGTACCGCGGCTCGTCGTCGGGAAACTCCATCTCCTCGACCATGCCGGCGAAGTCGTTGTGGTGCGGCATGAGCTTGTACTCGTCGAAGTCGCGGCTGATGAGCGTGTACTTGTTGAGCACCGGCATCGACACCTTGGCGACGGTGAAGTAGCCGAGCTTGCCCAGCACCTTGGGCAGGGAGATATCGGGCAGGAAGTCCTTGAACGACAGGTCGCCCGCGCCGGTGCGGGTCTTCCACTGCTGGAACTCCTCCTTGTAGACCTCGGAGGCGAACACGCTGCGCGGGCTCGAGTGCGGCAGCATGCCCATCGTGAACGCGTAGTGCGACGGCGCGGTCCACGAGGCGTACGAGTAGCGCTTCTCGATGGCGCCGAGCCGGTCGATGTTGGGCCGCCGCGCCGCCATCATGGTGTCGTAGCGGCAGCTGTCCATGACGATGAAGACGATCGAATTGGGCGTCACGTGGGGCTCCGACGGAATCCGGCTCAGCCGCCGAGCAGGCCGAGCTCGCGCAGCTTCGCGATCACGCGGTTGGCGGCCTCGTCGGCGCTGCTGCCCGCGGTGTCGACCGTGAGCTCGGCGTCCTCCGGCGTCTCGTACGGCGAGTCGATGCCGGTGAAGTTCGTGAGCTCGCCGCGGCGCGCCTTGGCGTAGAGACCCTTCACGTCGCGCTGCTCGGCGACCTCGAGGGGCGTGTCGACGTGGATCTCGATGAACTCGCCCGGCGCGACGAGTGCCCGGGCCATGGCGCGCTCGGCCCGGAAGGGCGAGATGAACGCCGTCAGCACGATGAGGCCGGCATCGACCATCAGCGCCGCCACCTCGGCCACGCGGCGGATGTTCTCGACACGGTCGGCCTCGGTGAAGCCGAGGTCGCGGTTCAGCCCGTGGCGGACGTTGTCGCCGTCGAGCAGGTAGCAGTGCTTCCCGAGCGCATGCAGCTTCTTCTCGACGAGGTTGGCGATGGTGGACTTGCCCGCGCCCGACAGCCCGGTGAACCACAGCACGACGGGACGCTGCCCGAGGCCTCGCGCGCGCGCCGCCTTGTCGACGTCGAGCGGCTGCAGGTGGATGTTGTGGGCGCGCCGGAGGGCGAAGTGCAGCATCCCCGCGCCGACGGTGTGGTGCGTCATCCGGTCGATCAGGATGAAGCCGCCGCCGTCGCGGTTGCGCGCGTACGGATCGAAGGGCACGGCGCGGTCGAGGGCGATGTTGCAGACGCCGATCTCGTTCAGGTCGAGCGTCTTCGCCGCGAGGTGCTCCATCTTGTTGACGTTGAGCTTGTACTTGGGCCCGGTGATCGTCGCGTTGCTCGTGCGCGTGCCGAGCTTGAGCAGGTAGCCGCGGCCCGGCAGCATCGGCTCCTCGGCCATCCACACGAGCGTGCACTCGAACTGGTCGGCCACTTCGGCCGGCGCGTCGGCCGCCGAGATCACGTCGCCGCGCGACACGTCCACCTCGTCGGCGAGGGTCAGCGTGATCGACTGGCCCGCGACGGCGAGCGGCAGGTCGCCGGCCGTGCCGACGATCCGCGCGACGCGGCTCTCGCGGCCGGAGGGCTGGATGCGGACGCGGTCGCCGGGCTTCACCGACCCGCTCGACACCATCCCGCAGAACCCGCGGAAGTCGAGGTGCGGGCGGTTGACCCACTGCACCGGCAGGCGGAAGGGGCCGCGCTGCTGCCGCGTCTCGTCGAGCTCGACCGCCTCGAGGTGGCCCATCAGCGTCGGCCCGCGGTACCACGGCATGCGGGCGCTCGGCTCGAGCATGTTGTCGCCCTTGAGCGCCGAGAGGGGCAGGGCGGTGACGTCGTGGATGCCGGCCTGCGCGGCGAACGAGCGGTAGGCCTTCTCGATGTCGCGGAAGACGGGCTCAGACCAGCCGACCAGGTCCATCTTGTTGACCGCGAGCACGACCTGGCGGATGCCGATCAGCCCCACCAGGCAGGTGTGCCGGCGCGTCTGGGTGAGCACGCCCTTGCGCGCGTCGACCAGGATCACCGCGAGGTCGGCGGTCGACGCGCCCGTGATCATGTTGCGCGTGTACTGCTCGTGGCCGGGCGTGTCGGCGACGATGAACTTGCGCCGGTCGGTGGAGAAGAAGCGGTAGGCGACGTCGATGGTGATGCCCTGCTCGCGCTCGGCGGCGAGGCCATCGACCAGCAGCGCGAAGTCGATGTCGCCGCCCTGGGTGCCCCACTTCAGCGAATCGGCCTCGACCGCCGCGAGCTGGTCCTCGAACAGCATCTTCGCCTCGTACAGCATGCGCCCGATGAGGGTGCTCTTGCCGTCGTCGACGCTGCCGCAGGTGATGAAGCGCAGCAGGCTCTTGCGCTCGTGCTGCGCGAGGTAGCGCTCGATGTTCGTCGCGATGAGCTCGGAGACGTGGGCCATCAGAAGTAGCCCTCCTGCTTCTTCTTCTCCATCGAGGCCGACGTGTCGTGGTCGATCATGCGGCCCTGGCGCTCCGAGGTGCGCGTGAGCAGCATCTCCTGGATGAGGGCCGTGAGGTTGTCGGCCTCGGACTCGATCGCGCCGGTCAGCGGGTAGCAGCCGAGCGTGCGGAAGCGCACCTTGCGCATCTCCGGCACCTCGCCGGGGCGCAGCGGCATGCGGTCGTCGTCGACCATGATCAGGGTGCCGCTGCGCTCGACCACCGGCCGCCGGGCCGCGAAGTACAGCGGCACGACGGGCACGTCCTCGAGCCAGATGTACTGCCAGACGTCGAGCTCGGTCCAGTTCGAGAGCGGGAAGACGCGGATCGACTCGCCGGGATGCTTGCGGGCGTTGTAGACCTTCCAGAGCTCGGGCCGCTGGTTCTTCGGGTCCCAGCGGTGCTGCGCGTTGCGGAAGGAGAAGATGCGCTCCTTGGCGCGCGACTTCTCCTCGTCGCGGCGCGCGCCTCCGAACGCCGCGTCGAAGCCGTGCAGCTCCAGCGCCTGCTTCAGGCCCTGCGTCTTCCACATGTCGGTGTGGAGCTGGGAGCCGTGCGTGAACGGATTGATGCCGAGCGCCGCAGCCTCAGGGTTGCGGTGCACGAGCAGCGGCATGCCCATCTCCCTGGCCATGCGCTCGCGCATCTCGTACATTGCGCGAAACTTCCACGTCGTGTCGACGTGGAGCAGAGGGAACGGCGGAACCGACGGATGGAACGCCTTCTTGGCGATGTGGAGCATCACCCCGCTGTCCTTGCCGATCGAGTACAGCATCACGGGCTTCTCGCACTCGGCGACCACCTCGCGCATGATGTGGATGCTCTCGGCCTCCAGGCGCTGCAGGTGGGTGAGCGTGGCCGGCCCCACCGCGGCCGTGCGGCCCGACGCCGGTTCCGAAGCGACCTCGGCGGGATCCTCCCGTTTCATGCGACCTCTCCTGGGCTCTCGCTTTCGCCTGGGCTCTCGCGGCCCGAGGGCAAAGTATCGGGTCGGCCGGGGCGTCGCGACGCTTCCCCCCCGCGAATCGGTGTCCTCCAACGGGTCGAACGGCGGCGCGCAAGTGCGCAGCGCGTCACGCTGGCGTCACGTTCGGCGCGTCTGGGGTGTCTTCGTCCCTCAATTCGGCGGACGGTCCGGCCGCGCGCAGGGGCAGAGTCGGGAATCGCTGCAGCGCAGCCGATGGAGCCGTCATGACGATGCAGATCCGCACCCAGGGCCCGTCCGCCGCCGGGCCTCTTGCCGCGAGGGCCGCGGAACGCGGCACGCCCCTTCGCGATCTCGGCAAGGCGCTTCGCGCCGGGGATCTCGCTGCCGCTTCCAAGGCCTATGCCACCGTGGCCGCGAAGGCTCCCGAACGCATCGCCCGCAATCCCGACGGGCCGTTCTCGCGCCTCGGCGCGGCGCTCGCGAAGGGCGATCTCGCCGCGGCGCGGTCGGCCTACGCCAGCGTCTTCAGCAGCCATCTGCCCCAGCGTGACGGCGACCCCGGACCCACGGCACCCGCTGCGGGCAGCCCCGTCGTGTCCGCGACGCGGACCGGTCCGGGCGCGCTGCTCGACGTCAGCGCGTAGGCACTGCGGCGACAATGCGGGCCGTTCCGAAGGAGGCCCGGTTGGTGCCATCACGCGTCGAGCTGCTCGAAGGAATCCGCGACATCGCGCTCGAGGCCGGGCGCGCCGTCATGGACGTCTATGCGACCGATTTCGGCGTCGCCGCGAAGGACGACGCCTCGCCCGTGACCCTGGCCGACCAGCGCGCCGAGGCCCTGATCGTGGCCGCCCTGAACCGCCTCGCAGCCGACATCCCGATCGTTGCCGAGGAGGCGGTCGCGGCCGGGCAGGTGCCGGCCGTCGGCGCGCGCTTCTGGCTCGTCGACCCGCTCGACGGCACCAAGGAATTCATCAAGCGCAACGGCGAGTTCACCGTCAACATCGCGCTCGTCGAGGACGGCTGGCCTGTCCTCGGCGTCGTCGGTGCGCCGGCGCTCGGGCTCCTGTACGGCGGTGCCACGGGCAGCGGCGCATGGGTCGAAGACGCCGGCGGGCGGCGTGCGCTGCAATGCCGCGGCGTTCCGGCCGAAGGGCTCACCGTGGTCGCGAGCGCCTCCCACGGCGATCCGGTCGCGCTCGACGCGTTCCTGCAGGGCTCGTGCGTGGCCTCGCGTCGCGCCATCGGCTCGTCGCTCAAGCTCTGCCTGCTCGCGGCCGGCGAGGCCGACGTCTACCCGCGGTTCGGCCGCACGATGGAGTGGGACATCGCCGCGGGGCATGCGGTGCTGGCCGCCGCCGGCGGCTCGGTCACCGACCTCGCGGGCGCACCGCTGCGTTACGGCAAGCCGGGCTTCGAGAACCCGGCGTTCGTGGCGCGCGGGCTGTGCGCGCCCTGAGTCTCTGGAGCTTCTTCCGCGCGACGACTCAAGGGCAGTTGTCGCCCTTCGAGAACGAGGTGTGGGTCGTCACCGATCCGTCCGCGTTGACCGTGGCCGACGAGCCCGCCCCGATGCCGAACTGCGCGAATGCCGTCCAGACGGTGCACGTGTCAGCCGTGCCCGCGACGGCCTGCAGCATGCCGTCGCGCATGTCCTCGTACGTCGGCGTCGACGGGATGAAGTTCATCGCGTCGACGTAGATGTCGAACAGCGCAGAGCGGCGTCCTGGCCCGAACGACTCAATGAGCTTCCAGATGACGGCCGCGTAGATCTCCCCGTCGGCGTGCACCTCGGCGCCATTGACCGCGCTGTAGTTCAGCGGATAGCCCGCGTACGGGAAGCGCCGGATGCCGTTCGGCGCGCTGCCGGCGTACTGGCCGATCTTGTCGTTGCCCGTGACGAGCATCGCGACGCCGTCGCTCGCGCCTTCGCCCAGCGCGCCGGCGAGCGACCCGCTCATGCCGCCGATCATCCGCCACGTCAGGCCATGGCCGTACTCGTGGAAGACGACGCCCGAGTCGAGGTCGCCGTCGATCTGCAGCGGCTGGACTGCCTTGAGGCGCATCGTGCCGGTCGGCGAGGCCAGCGCGCGCAGTGCCGCGCCATCCGTCTGGCTGATGAGGACGGCGGGGATGGTCACGCGCCGCGCGCCGGTGCCCGCGCCCATGGACATCAGTGCCGTGCCGCCCTGGTTGTTCGCGACGATCACGCCCGTGGCCCCGGCCTTCTGTGCGTTGAGCGCCTTCTGGCTGAAGTCGCAGGTACCGCGATCGACGAGCGCGATCTTGCCGCTGACGCTCGTCATCGTCGTGCAGCCGTCGGCCGGCGAGCCCGCCCTGATGCTCCCGGCGAGCCCGGTGGTGGTGAGCTGCTGGCCGAAATCGGCGCCCTTGGCCGCGTAGGTGGCGCTCGACGGCGAGGTGATGACCACCTCGTGCGTCGGACCGGCGCCTGTCCACAGGTACATCTGCATCCGCGGCTTGCGGCCGTCCGGAGGGGTCGAGAAGTTGGCGTTGTCGGTGCCGCTGCCGTCCTGCGCTTCCGCGTTCACGGCGTCGCGTGCCGCGCCGCCGTTGCCGAAGTTGTTGTTCTGGAAGTTGCCGGCCGCCTCGGTGAAGCCGTGGCCGTAGAGGATGTCGTGGATGACGTTGTTCAGGTAGAAGAGGTTCTGCACCGCCACCGCCTTGTTGCCGGTCGTGCTCGGCATGGCTGCGAGGTTCGCAGCGGTCACGAAGTTGCCGTTGGTGACGGCGGTGCCGCCCGCATCCGCGCGGTTGTTGGCGTCGGTGTCGAGGTAGGCGTTGACGTTGTTGCCGATGATGTTGACCGTGGTCTGCGGCCCCGTGCCGAGCCAGCCCGAGGGCGATAGCGGGTTGCCGACCGGCGGCCCGGACGTCACGGTCTGCGGCCCCGTGCCGGGGCTGTCCGCAAAGACGTTGTAGCTGTCGTTCGCGGTCCGCTTCTCGACGTGCAGGATCTGCCCGTCGCCGCTGACGAGGGTGTGGTGCAGGAGGTTGGTCCGCTGCGTCCAGGTCTCGACGAGCCAGCCGCGGGTCATGGAGCCGTCGCTCAGCGGGACGGCCACGGCCGTGACCGTGGGCTGCTCATGGAAGAAGGCTCCGCCCACGAAGGTCGAGACCGCGCCCTGGTTCCGGACCACGCCCAGGTCCGCCGGGGCGCCCGGATGCAACTGGTCGAGCACCACGCGCAGCGCTGCCTGCGCGCCGATCCGTGCAGGGGGAAGCGCCGCGGCCGGCACGGGCGCAAGCTGGTCGATGAGGTGCACGAGCGCGCCGGAGCGGTCGAAGGCGGCCCTGGCATAGGCGCCGTAGACCTGCAGGCCGTCGACCGTCTGCTCGAAGCGCAGGTGCCGGGCGCCCGCACGGCCGCCGCGCGTGTCGACGAGGTGCACGGTCGCGAGCGTCGCATCCGGGCGCCCCCGCGCGCGCAGCACGTCGACCACGGTGCGCTCCGGCGCATTGGCGCCCGCGACGGCCAGCGGCCGTCCCGAGGCCGCGGCGGCCACCTCCGCGCGGCGCGGCTCGAAGGTCGGGGCCTTGCCCTGCGCGTGCGCCGCTCCAGCGACGATCAGCGTGGCGACGAGCGCCGATGTCGCTGGAATGAAGGGGGTCCTGGCCATGTCGTGCTCCTCAAGCTTCGGTCTTGTTCCTCGGGTCCGGATTTGCGGCGAAGTGCGGCATTGCGCGCCATGTGGACAACCCTCGGAAGACCCGCAGGTCGGGGGGTGGCGCGCATGTCACACTGCCTTTCATCGAGCCGACCGGGGCCGCACGGAGACCCTCATGAGCCGCACGCGGCGCTACAGCACGTTCGCGGACTTCTACCCGTTCTACCTGAGCGAGCATGCGAACCGCGTCTCGCGGCGCCTGCACGTCCTGGGCACCAGCGTCGCGCTGGCCCTGCTCGTCGGGGCTGCCGCCACGCGCAACGGCTGGCTCCTCCTCGCGGCCCTCGTGCAGGGCTACGCCTTCGCCTGGGTCGGGCACTTCTTCTTCGAGCACAACAAGCCGGCCACCTTCCGCTATCCGCTGTTCAGCCTCATGGGAGACTGGCGGCTGTGGTGGGAGACGGTGACCGGCAGGCGCGACTGGTAGCGCGGCTCCGGGCCCGTGGCGACATCGACAACGCTCCGCAGTTGACGGATAGTGCCCGCTGGGCGCGGGCGCCGATGCCCGCAGGGAGGCGAGGATGAAGACGCGACCAGGCTCGTCGACGGGTGCCGAAGCTGACGCATACGACGGGCCGACGCGCATCGAGCGCGACTTCCTCGGCGACAAGGCGATTCCCGCTGCCGCGTACTGGGGCGTGCACACGGCGCGGGCGCTCGAGAACTTTCCGATCACGAGCACGCCGATCGGCGTGCTCGACGACCTCGTGCGGGCCCTGGCGTTCGTGAAGAAGGCCGCCGCGCGGGCCAACCTCGAGCTCGGCGTCATCGAGCGCACGCAGGCCGATGCCATCGAGAAGGCGTGCGACGACCTCATCCGCGGCGAGCTCCACGACCAGTTCGTCGTCGACGTGATCCAGGGCGGCGCCGGGACGTCGACGAACATGAACGCCAACGAGGTGATCGCCAACCGGGCGCTCGAGCACCTGGGCGAGCCGAAGGGCCGCTACGAGGTGCTGCACCCGAACGACCACGTCAATGCCTCGCAGAGCACGAACGATGTCTATCCCACCGCGCTGCGGGTCGCGGCCTGGCACTCGATCGGCCGCCTGCTCGGTGCCATGGCCGAGCTGCGCGGGGCGTTCGAGCGCAAGGCAGAGGAATTCGCGGGCGTGCTCAAGATCGGTCGCACGCAGCTGCAGGACGCCGTGCCGATGACGCTCGGACAGGAGTTCAGCACCTATGCGGTGATGATCGGCGAGGACGAGCACCGTCTCTCCGAGGCGCTGTCGCTGATCGCCGAGGTGAACCTCGGCGCCACTGCCATCGGCACGGGCATCAATGCGCCTGCAGGCTACGCGGAGCTCGTCGTGCCCCTGCTGGGCGCGATCAGCGGCGTGCCGGTGGTCCGCGCGCCCAACCTCGTCGAGGCCACGCAGGACACGGGCGCGTTCGTGCAGCTCTCGGGCGTGCTGAAGCGCGTCGCCTGCAAGCTCTCGAAGACGTGCAACGACCTGCGGCTGCTCTCGTCGGGGCCCCAAGCCGGCTTCGGCGACATCCGCCTGCCGCCGCGGCAGGCGGGCTCGTCGATCATGCCGGGCAAGGTGAACCCGGTGATCCCCGAGGTGATGAACCAGGTGGCCTTCGAGGTGATCGGCAACGACATGACGATCACGATGGCGTCGGAGGCCGGCCAGCTCCAGCTCAACGCCTTCGAGCCGATCATGGGCTGGAGCCTGTTCAAGAGCGTGCGCCACCTCACCCGCGCGTGCCGTACCCTGCAGGTCCACTGCGTCGAAGGCATCCAGCCCAACCACGTGCTGTTGCAGCAGCGTGTGGCCGAGAGCGTGACCCTCGTCACCGCGCTCAATCCCATCATCGGCTACGAGAAGGCCGCGCTCATCGCGAAGACCGCGCTCGCGACCGGCGGCGAGATCGCGCAGGTGGCGCAGTCGCTCGGCATCATGTCGGCCGCCGAGATGCAGGCGCTGCTCGTCCCCGAGCGGCTCACGCAGCCGGTGCGCCTGGTCGCGATTCCGGAGGCCTCGCCGGTCTCGAAGGGTCTGCTCGGTCAGTAGTGGCGCCAGTCGAGGATGAGCTTGAGCCCGACCGAATAGATCGTCCGCAGGTGCGGCGTCGGTGCGCCCACGGGCGAGTCGACCCGCACGCTGCGCGGCACGTCGGCCCCGGCGTAGAGCTGCACGATCGCCGCCGAGCTCTGGCGCGAGTCGAACGCGCGGTACGGCCGGTACTCGAGGATGGGCAGCTCGTAGTAGGTGGACTTGAAGTCCACGACGGTCGGCAGCGCGCCTCCCGCCGTCGCGGGAACGACGAGGCTGTCGTTCGAGAGCACGCCGTAGAAGGTGATGCCCAGCTCCCGGCCGAGGACGAACTGGAAGCGGCCGATCGGCGTCGCGAGGCCCGCCTGCCAGGGAACGAGGCCGCCGTTGCTCGCGACCACCGCCATGTTCGTGTAGGCCTGGGGCGAGATGAAGTAGAGGGGCGACATGAACAGCAGGTCGCCGGGGATCAGGTAGTACGGCATGCGCAGGCGCGTCGCCAGGCCCATCCGGTTGGGGATGGCGGCGCCGAGGCTGCCCGGCTGCTGGGCCAGCTGCCGGTTCGTGATCTTGTTCGAGGACGTCGAGTCGGCGCGGATCCCGAGCTGCGCGAAGACGAGCCCGTCGCCGGACTCGCCGAGGACGCCGTCGAGACCGAGGCCCACGCGCGCGGCGAGCTCCACGTCGCTGATCCAGCCGTTCGCCCCTTGCGACTCCGCGAAGCCGCCGGTGATGTTGCGCAGGCCGAACGACCCGGTCACGCCGATGAACGGTCCCACCTCGGCGCGGAAGCGCGGCATCGAGCCGACGCCCGGCCCGAGGCTCGGGATGGGTGTCGCCCGCAGCACGTCGGCCACCAGCTGCAGGATTTCCGGCTGCGCGCGTTCGCCGTCCGCGCGGCGCACGAGCACGTTGTTCTTGCAGACGTCGAAATCATCGGGCGCGGTGCGGACGCCGGGCGTGTGCGGGAGGAAGCCCGGGCCCTGGCGGCCGGCGGCATGGTCGATCACCTGCGCCAGGCTCGTGCGCACCGCGTCGCTCGCGCGCTGCGCATCCTGCGGGCGCATGTGCGCGTCGCCGAGCAGCACGACCGACGTCGAGCCGCCCCCCCACGTGAACGCTTCGAGCCCGGCCTCGTTGTAGTAGTCGTGCGTGCCCTTGCGCTGCGATGCGTCGCCCCACGCGCCGGCGACGTGCCCGGCGGCGAAGGTGTCCTCGAGGAAGTGCAGGGCGAAGGCCTCGTCCGCGAGCGCGGCGCGGGCGAGCGCCTGCCGCTCCTCGGGTGCGAGCTGCTCGCGGCCGAGGCGCGTCGCCTTCTGCAGCGCGCTGAGGTGGTACCACGCGTAGACGCCGATCGCGCTGATCTCCGAGTCGACGCTCAGGGTCAGCTCCGCGTACTCGCGCGGCGTCACGTCGGTTCGCGGCCGCGGCATGAGGAAGTGCGCGCCGTTGGACCCGGCTCGAGTCGCGTATTCCGGGTCGGCGCGCTGCAGTCGGGTGTCCGCCGTGCGCAGCGCGTTCACGAGCTGTGCCCGCACGGTCTCGTCCTGCACGTAGCGCCGCACGTCGATGACCGGGCCCTTGCTCCTGTCGGTGCCCGGAGGCGGCGGGGCGACGCCGATGCGCGCGAGGTCGACGCCGAGCTGCGCCGCGACGTCGGCGACGAGCAGGATCCACGGCGGCCCGAGGACGTCGGCGAGCATGCCCTGGCTCGAGCACGAGTGGTCGCCGGCGATGGCGCTGAGCGCCGACCAGTCGATGCACGTCGGTGCGAGGCCCTGCTCGGCGTCCGCGCCGGCCGCGCACAGGCGTTGCTCGTGTCCGGTGCGCGCCGCGGCCCACAGGGCGTCGAACTGCGCCTTGCGCTCCGGGTCGAGGGAGCGGGCCGCGAGGAGGGCAATGCCCCGGTGCTCGGGATAGACCCATGCCAGGGCCACGTCCGCGACCAGCAGCTGGAGCAGAACGATCGCGACGACGCGGCGCCAGGTGCCGCGGGCCGTTGTCGCCCGGCAGGGGTTCCGCTGCAAGGGTTGCCCTTCCCGTTTCGCGCACTGCGCGCAAGACCCAGTGGTGTGCGAGCGGAGCATCGGGGTGCGCCGCGCGGCGCGGAATTGGACCTTGGCCCCATGGCGCCGCCGGGCCTGGCAACCTACAACCGGCGCATGGGGTTCCCGAAAGATCGTCCGTCCGCGAGCGCCCGCAGGCGACGGTTGTCGCCCGGGTGCGTCGTCGTGGCCGCAGTGCTGGCCTTGCTGTTCGCGGCGAGCGACGGCATGGCCGCCGCGCCGTTGCAGGCGGACCGCTTTCGCGTCGCCTACCAGGTGCCGGACGACTCGCGGCACCTGCCCCTCTACCGGGAGCTGCGCGCCGCGCGCGTGCTCGAGGAGGTCCGGCTCGTGCTCGCCTCCGTCCGCCTGCCGCGCACCGTGCGCCTGGCGCTGGTGGAGTGCGACGGCGATGCCAACGCCTACTACGACCCCGACCAGCCCAGCGTGAGCGTGTGCTACGAGTACGTCGAGGAGCTGCGGCGCCTCGCGGCCGGTCCCGGAAGGCCGCCCGGCGTCACGCCGCAGGGCGCCCTGCACGGCAAGCTGCTCGAGATCTTCCTGCACGAAGCCGGGCACGCCCTCGTGGACCTGCTGCGCATCCCGGTCTTCGGGAGCCAGGAAGAAGCCGCCGACGTCTTCGCGAACGTCGTCCTCCTGCACGTGCGCGAGCGCGGCTTGCGGGAGACGATGCTCGGCATCGCCTGGATGTACGAGCAGGAGGCCAGCGCCGACGCGGATGTCGTGAGGAACCTCGCCGACACCCATCCGCTGCCGGGCCAGCGCCACTACAACTGCCTCTGCCTCGCGTACGGGGCGAGGCCGCGACTCTTCGCCGACGTCGTGCGCGACGAGCACCTGCCTGCGGGCCGCGCGCAGACCTGTGGCGAGGAGTACCGCCGGGCCGCCTATGCGGTCCGCAAGCTCATGGGACCCTACCTCGACGGCGTCCCGCGCGGCCGGGCGCTCGCGCACCTCGCTTCGGACGACACCGCGACGTTTGCCGCGACGCGATCGGGACCTGCCACGGGCCGGTCGGGCGCGAGGGGTGCGAAGGCGCCGGCCGGCTCTCGCTGAAGAGCGGCCTCGCGCGCGGCCCCGGAAAAGGCCCCGCGAAAGGCCTCGGGCGCCAGGCTCACAGGTCCATCTTGCTGACCTTCGTGCCGTCGAGGCTCAGGTTGGCCATCAGGCCGCCCTTGCTGATGACGTAGCCGACGACCGCCTGCTGCGCCGTCGCGGTCGTGCCCGAAGCCTCGGCTCCGACCTTGATCAGCGTGACCGACGCATCGACGCCTGCCGTCCAGCCGTTGCTCGCCCTGAACTTGTCGAGCGATTCCTGCGTCATGAAGAGGATGTACACCGCCTTCGATTCGGCGCCGGCGAGCAGGCCCACCGATCCGGCAGCGGTACTGTAGTAGCCGGCGGTGCTGCCGCCGACGCGCAGCGCTCCTTGCCCGTAGGAGCCGCCGACCACGAAGCCGGCCGACTTCACGTCCGGAAACACGAGCACGCCCTTGGCGGAACCCACCATCTCGCGCGACCCGGCGGCCTGCCCGTAGAGGTTCGACAGCGCGGCGTCGACCGCGGAGTCGATCGCGGCGCGCTTGGCGGCCGGGTTCGCGGCATCGCCGCTGCTGGTCGAGCAGCCGGCGAGCGCGAGCAGGGCGGCGGTCGTGGCGGCGAGGAAAAGGCGCTTGTTCATGCGTGACTCCGTGGAAAGTGCCGTCTCCAATCTACTGAGCACGGTGCGCGGGTGGTATGGGACCTAGGTCTCACTTTCCAGCACATTGGGATCCTAAGCTTAGAATTCCACGTGGACAAGTTGTCGCGGCCGCTTCTATAGTGTCACCTAAATACTAGTGACTCCAGCGTAACTGGACTGGCCACAGTTAGGCCGCAAATGTAATCACACTGGCTCACCTTCGGGTGGGCCTTTCTGCGTTCGCGAGTGGACCCGATAAGCTCATGGAGCGGCGTAACCGTCGCACAGGAAGGACAGAGAAAGCGCGGATCTGGGAAGTGACGGACAGAACGGTCAGGACCTGGATTGGGGAGGCGGTTGCCGCCGCTGCTGCTGACGGTGTGACGTTCTCTGTTCCGGTCACACCACATACGTTCCGCCATTCCTATGCGATGCACATGCTGTATGCCGGTATACCGCTGAAAGTTCTGCAAAGCCTGATGGGACATAAGTCCATCAGTTCAACGGAAGTCTACACGAAGGTTTTTGCGCTGGATGTGGCTGCCCGGCACCGGGTGCAGTTTGCGATGCCGGAGTCTGATGCGGTTGCGATGCTGAAACAATTATCCTGAGAATAAATGCCTTGGCCTTTATATGGAAATGTGGAACTGAGTGGATATGCTGTTTTTGTCTGTTAAACAGAGAAGCTGGCTGTTATCCACTGAGAAGCGAACGAAACAGTCGGGAAAATCTCCCATTATCGTAGAGATCCGCATTATTAATCTCAGGAGCCTGTGTAGCGTTTATAGGAAGTAGTGTTCTGTCATGATGCCTGCAAGCGGTAACGAAAACGATTTGAATATGCCTTCAGGAACAATAGAAATCTTCGTGCGGTGTTACGTTGAAGTGGAGCGGATTATGTCAGCAATGGACAGAACAACCTAATGAACACAGAACCATGATGTGGTCTGTCCTTTTACAGCCAGTAGTGCTCGCCGCAGTCGAGCGACAGGGCGAAGCCCTCGGCTGGTTGCCCTCGCCGCTGGGCTGGCGGCCGTCTATGGCCCTGCAAACGCGCCAGAAACGCCGTCGAAGCCGTGTGCGAGACACCGCGGCCGGCCGCCGGCGTTGTGGATACCTCGCGGAAAACTTGGCCCTCACTGACAGATGAGGGGCGGACGTTGACACTTGAGGGGCCGACTCACCCGGCGCGGCGTTGACAGATGAGGGGCAGGCTCGATTTCGGCCGGCGACGTGGAGCTGGCCAGCCTCGCAAATCGGCGAAAACGCCTGATTTTACGCGAGTTTCCCACAGATGATGTGGACAAGCCTGGGGATAAGTGCCCTGCGGTATTGACACTTGAGGGGCGCGACTACTGACAGATGAGGGGCGCGATCCTTGACACTTGAGGGGCAGAGTGCTGACAGATGAGGGGCGCACCTATTGACATTTGAGGGGCTGTCCACAGGCAGAAAATCCAGCATTTGCAAGGGTTTCCGCCCGTTTTTCGGCCACCGCTAACCTGTCTTTTAACCTGCTTTTAAACCAATATTTATAAACCTTGTTTTTAACCAGGGCTGCGCCCTGTGCGCGTGACCGCGCACGCCGAAGGGGGGTGCCCCCCCTTCTCGAACCCTCCCGGTCGAGTGAGCGAGGAAGCACCAGGGAACAGCACTTATATATTCTGCTTACACACGATGCCTGAAAAAACTTCCCTTGGGGTTATCCACTTATCCACGGGGATATTTTTATAATTATTTTTTTTATAGTTTTTAGATCTTCTTTTTTAGAGCGCCTTGTAGGCCTTTATCCATGCTGGTTCTAGAGAAGGTGTTGTGACAAATTGCCCTTTCAGTGTGACAAATCACCCTCAAATGACAGTCCTGTCTGTGACAAATTGCCCTTAACCCTGTGACAAATTGCCCTCAGAAGAAGCTGTTTTTTCACAAAGTTATCCCTGCTTATTGACTCTTTTTTATTTAGTGTGACAATCTAAAAACTTGTCACACTTCACATGGATCTGTCATGGCGGAAACAGCGGTTATCAATCACAAGAAACGTAAAAATAGCCCGCGAATCGTCCAGTCAAACGACCTCACTGAGGCGGCATATAGTCTCTCCCGGGATCAAAAACGTATGCTGTATCTGTTCGTTGACCAGATCAGAAAATCTGATGGCACCCTACAGGAACATGACGGTATCTGCGAGATCCATGTTGCTAAATATGCTGAAATATTCGGATTGACCTCTGCGGAAGCCAGTAAGGATATACGGCAGGCATTGAAGAGTTTCGCGGGGAAGGAAGTGGTTTTTTATCGCCCTGAAGAGGATGCCGGCGATGAAAAAGGCTATGAATCTTTTCCTTGGTTTATCAAACGTGCGCACAGTCCATCCAGAGGGCTTTACAGTGTACATATCAACCCATATCTCATTCCCTTCTTTATCGGGTTACAGAACCGGTTTACGCAGTTTCGGCTTAGTGAAACAAAAGAAATCACCAATCCGTATGCCATGCGTTTATACGAATCCCTGTGTCAGTATCGTAAGCCGGATGGCTCAGGCATCGTCTCTCTGAAAATCGACTGGATCATAGAGCGTTACCAGCTGCCTCAAAGTTACCAGCGTATGCCTGACTTCCGCCGCCGCTTCCTGCAGGTCTGTGTTAATGAGATCAACAGCAGAACTCCAATGCGCCTCTCATACATTGAGAAAAAGAAAGGCCGCCAGACGACTCATATCGTATTTTCCTTCCGCGATATCACTTCCATGACGACAGGATAGTCTGAGGGTTATCTGTCACAGATTTGAGGGTGGTTCGTCACATTTGTTCTGACCTACTGAGGGTAATTTGTCACAGTTTTGCTGTTTCCTTCAGCCTGCATGGATTTTCTCATACTTTTTGAACTGTAATTTTTAAGGAAGCCAAATTTGAGGGCAGTTTGTCACAGTTGATTTCCTTCTCTTTCCCTTCGTCATGTGACTTGATATCGGGGGTTAGTTCGTCATCATTGATGAGGGTTGATTATCACAGTTTATTACTCTGAATTGGCTATCCGCGTGTGTACCTCTACCTGGAGTTTTTCCCACGGTGGATATTTCTTCTTGCGCTGAGCGTAAGAGCTATCTGACAGAACAGTTCTTCTTTGCTTCCTCGCCAGTTCGCTCGCTATGCTCGGTTACACGGCTGCGGCGAGCGCTAGTGATAATAAGTGACTGAGGTATGTGCTCTTCTTATCTCCTTTTGTAGTGTTGCTCTTATTTTAAACAACTTTGCGGTTTTTTGATGACTTTGCGATTTTGTTGTTGCTTTGCAGTAAATTGCAAGATTTAATAAAAAAACGCAAAGCAATGATTAAAGGATGTTCAGAATGAAACTCATGGAAACACTTAACCAGTGCATAAACGCTGGTCATGAAATGACGAAGGCTATCGCCATTGCACAGTTTAATGATGACAGCCCGGAAGCGAGGAAAATAACCCGGCGCTGGAGAATAGGTGAAGCAGCGGATTTAGTTGGGGTTTCTTCTCAGGCTATCAGAGATGCCGAGAAAGCAGGGCGACTACCGCACCCGGATATGGAAATTCGAGGACGGGTTGAGCAACGTGTTGGTTATACAATTGAACAAATTAATCATATGCGTGATGTGTTTGGTACGCGATTGCGACGTGCTGAAGACGTATTTCCACCGGTGATCGGGGTTGCTGCCCATAAAGGAGGCGTTTACAAAACCTCAGTTTCTGTTCATCTTGCTCAGGATCTGGCTCTGAAGGGGCTACGTGTTTTGCTCGTGGAAGGTAACGACCCCCAGGGAACAGCCTCAATGTATCACGGATGGGTACCAGATCTTCATATTCATGCAGAAGACACTCTCCTGCCTTTCTATCTTGGGGAAAAGGACGATGTCACTTATGCAATAAAGCCCACTTGCTGGCCGGGGCTTGACATTATTCCTTCCTGTCTGGCTCTGCACCGTATTGAAACTGAGTTAATGGGCAAATTTGATGAAGGTAAACTGCCCACCGATCCACACCTGATGCTCCGACTGGCCATTGAAACTGTTGCTCATGACTATGATGTCATAGTTATTGACAGCGCGCCTAACCTGGGTATCGGCACGATTAATGTCGTATGTGCTGCTGATGTGCTGATTGTTCCCACGCCTGCTGAGTTGTTTGACTACACCTCCGCACTGCAGTTTTTCGATATGCTTCGTGATCTGCTCAAGAACGTTGATCTTAAAGGGTTCGAGCCTGATGTACGTATTTTGCTTACCAAATACAGCAATAGTAATGGCTCTCAGTCCCCGTGGATGGAGGAGCAAATTCGGGATGCCTGGGGAAGCATGGTTCTAAAAAATGTTGTACGTGAAACGGATGAAGTTGGTAAAGGTCAGATCCGGATGAGAACTGTTTTTGAACAGGCCATTGATCAACGCTCTTCAACTGGTGCCTGGAGAAATGCTCTTTCTATTTGGGAACCTGTCTGCAATGAAATTTTCGATCGTCTGATTAAACCACGCTGGGAGATTAGATAATGAAGCGTGCGCCTGTTATTCCAAAACATACGCTCAATACTCAACCGGTTGAAGATACTTCGTTATCGACACCAGCTGCCCCGATGGTGGATTCGTTAATTGCGCGCGTAGGAGTAATGGCTCGCGGTAATGCCATTACTTTGCCTGTATGTGGTCGGGATGTGAAGTTTACTCTTGAAGTGCTCCGGGGTGATAGTGTTGAGAAGACCTCTCGGGTATGGTCAGGTAATGAACGTGACCAGGAGCTGCTTACTGAGGACGCACTGGATGATCTCATCCCTTCTTTTCTACTGACTGGTCAACAGACACCGGCGTTCGGTCGAAGAGTATCTGGTGTCATAGAAATTGCCGATGGGAGTCGCCGTCGTAAAGCTGCTGCACTTACCGAAAGTGATTATCGTGTTCTGGTTGGCGAGCTGGATGATGAGCAGATGGCTGCATTATCCAGATTGGGTAACGATTATCGCCCAACAAGTGCTTATGAACGTGGTCAGCGTTATGCAAGCCGATTGCAGAATGAATTTGCTGGAAATATTTCTGCGCTGGCTGATGCGGAAAATATTTCACGTAAGATTATTACCCGCTGTATCAACACCGCCAAATTGCCTAAATCAGTTGTTGCTCTTTTTTCTCACCCCGGTGAACTATCTGCCCGGTCAGGTGATGCACTTCAAAAAGCCTTTACAGATAAAGAGGAATTACTTAAGCAGCAGGCATCTAACCTTCATGAGCAGAAAAAAGCTGGGGTGATATTTGAAGCTGAAGAAGTTATCACTCTTTTAACTTCTGTGCTTAAAACGTCATCTGCATCAAGAACTAGTTTAAGCTCACGACATCAGTTTGCTCCTGGAGCGACAGTATTGTATAAGGGCGATAAAATGGTGCTTAACCTGGACAGGTCTCGTGTTCCAACTGAGTGTATAGAGAAAATTGAGGCCATTCTTAAGGAACTTGAAAAGCCAGCACCCTGATGCGACCACGTTTTAGTCTACGTTTATCTGTCTTTACTTAATGTCCTTTGTTACAGGCCAGAAAGCATAACTGGCCTGAATATTCTCTCTCGGCCGCCGCCGCCTTTTCCTCAATCGCTCTTCGTTCGTCTGGAAGGCAGTACACCTTGATAGGTGGGCTGCCCTTCCTGGTTGGCTTGGTTTCATCAGCCATCCGCTTGCCCTCATCTGTTACGCCGGCGGTAGCCGGCCAGCCTCGCAGAGCAGGATTCCCGTTGAGCACCGCCAGGTGCGAATAAGGGACAGTGAAGAAGGAACACCCGCTCGCGGGTGGGCCTACTTCACCTATCCTGCCCGGCTGACGCCGTTGGATACACCAAGGAAAGTCTACACGAACCCTTTGGCAAAATCCTGTATATCGTGCGAAAAAGGATGGATATACCGAAAAAATCGCTATAATGACCCCGAAGCAGGGTTATGCAGCGGAAAAGATCCGTCGACCTGCAGCTCACGGTAACTGATGCCGTATTTGCAGTACCAGCGTACGGCCCACAGAATGATGTCACGCTGAAAATGCCGGCCTTTGAATGGGTTCATGTGCAGCTCCATCAGCAAAAGGGGATGATAAGTTTATCACCACCGACTATTTGCAACAGTGCCGTTGATCGTGCTATGATCGACTGATGTCATCAGCGGTGGAGTGCAATGTCGTGCAATACGAATGGCGAAAAGCCGAGCTCATCGGTCAGCTTCTCAACCTTGGGGTTACCCCCGGCGGTGTGCTGCTGGTCCACAGCTCCTTCCGTAGCGTCCGGCCCCTCGAAGATGGGCCACTTGGACTGATCGAGGCCCTGCGTGCTGCGCTGGGTCCGGGAGGGACGCTCGTCATGCCCTCGTGGTCAGGTCTGGACGACGAGCCGTTCGATCCTGCCACGTCGCCCGTTACACCGGACCTTGGAGTTGTCTCTGACACATTCTGGCGCCTGCCAAATGTAAAGCGCAGCGCCCATCCATTTGCCTTTGCGGCAGCGGGGCCACAGGCAGAGCAGATCATCTCTGATCCATTGCCCCTGCCACCTCACTCGCCTGCAAGCCCGGTCGCCCGTGTCCATGAACTCGATGGGCAGGTACTTCTCCTCGGCGTGGGACACGATGCCAACACGACGCTGCATCTTGCCGAGTTGATGGCAAAGGTTCCCTATGGGGTGCCGAGACACTGCACCATTCTTCAGGATGGCAAGTTGGTACGCGTCGATTATCTCGAGAATGACCACTGCTGTGAGCGCTTTGCCTTGGCGGACAGGTGGCTCAAGGAGAAGAGCCTTCAGAAGGAAGGTCCAGTCGGTCATGCCTTTGCTCGGTTGATCCGCTCCCGCGACATTGTGGCGACAGCCCTGGGTCAACTGGGCCGAGATCCGTTGATCTTCCTGCATCCGCCAGAGGCGGGATGCGAAGAATGCGATGCCGCTCGCCAGTGGCTGAGCTCATGAGCGGAGAACGAGATGACGTTGGAGGGGCAAGGTCGCGCTGATTGCTGGGGCAACACGTGGAGCGGATCGGGGATTGTCTTTCTTCAGCTCGCTGATGATATGCTGACGCTCAATGCCGTTTGGCCTCCGACTAACGAAAATCCCGCATTTGGACGGCTGATCCGATTGGCACGGCGGACGGCGAATGGCGGAGCAGACGCTCGTCCGGGGGCAATGAGATATGAAAAAGCCTGAACTCACCGCGACGTCCCGAAGGCGTGGCGCGGCTTCCCCGTGCCGGAGCAATCGCCCTGGGTGGGTTACACGACGCCCCTCTATGGCCCGTACTGACGGACACACCGAAGCCCCGGCGGCAACCCTCAGCGGATGCCCCGGGGCTTCACGTTTTCCCAGGTCAGAAGCGGTTTTCGGGAGTAGTGCCCCAACTGGGGTAACCTTTGAGTTCTCTCAGTTGGGGGCGTAGGGTCGCCGACATGACACAAGGGGTTGTGACCGGGGTGGACACGTACGCGGGTGCTTACGACCGTCAGTCGCGCGAGCGCGAGAATTCGAGCGCAGCAAGCCCAGCGACACAGCGTAGCGCCAACGAAGACAAGGCGGCCGACCTTCAGCGCGAAGTCGAGCGCGACGGGGGCCGGTTCAGGTTCGTCGGGCATTTCAGCGAAGCGCCGGGCACGTCGGCGTTCGGGACGGCGGAGCGCCCGGAGTTCGAACGCATCCTGAACGAATGCCGCGCCGGGCGGCTCAACATGATCATTGTCTATGACGTGTCGCGCTTCTCGCGCCTGAAGGTCATGGACGCGATTCCGATTGTCTCGGAATTGCTCGCCCTGGGCGTGACGATTGTTTCCACTCAGGAAGGCGTCTTCCGGCAGGGAAACGTCATGGACCTGATTCACCTGATTATGCGGCTCGACGCGTCGCACAAAGAATCTTCGCTGAAGTCGGCGAAGATTCTCGACACGAAGAACCTTCAGCGCGAATTGGGCGGGTACGTCGGCGGGAAGGCGCCTTACGGCTTCGAGCTTGTTTCGGAGACGAAGGAGATCACGCGCAACGGCCGAATGGTCAATGTCGTCATCAACAAGCTTGCGCACTCGACCACTCCCCTTACCGGACCCTTCGAGTTCGAGCCCGACGTAATCCGGTGGTGGTGGCGTGAGATCAAGACGCACAAACACCTTCCCTTCAAGCCGGGCAGTCAAGCCGCCATTCACCCGGGCAGCATCACGGGGCTTTGTAAGCGCATGGACGCTGACGCCGTGCCGACCCGGGGCGAGACGATTGGGAAGAAGACCGCTTCAAGCGCCTGGGACCCGGCAACCGTTATGCGAATCCTTCGGGACCCGCGTATTGCGGGCTTCGCCGCTGAGGTGATCTACAAGAAGAAGCCGGACGGCACGCCGACCACGAAGATTGAGGGTTACCGCATTCAGCGCGACCCGATCACGCTCCGGCCGGTCGAGCTTGATTGCGGACCGATCATCGAGCCCGCTGAGTGGTATGAGCTTCAGGCGTGGTTGGACGGCAGGGGGCGCGGCAAGGGGCTTTCCCGGGGGCAAGCCATTCTGTCCGCCATGGACAAGCTGTACTGCGAGTGTGGCGCCGTCATGACTTCGAAGCGCGGGGAAGAATCGATCAAGGACTCTTACCGCTGCCGTCGCCGGAAGGTGGTCGACCCGTCCGCACCTGGGCAGCACGAAGGCACGTGCAACGTCAGCATGGCGGCACTCGACAAGTTCGTTGCGGAACGCATCTTCAACAAGATCAGGCACGCCGAAGGCGACGAAGAGACGTTGGCGCTTCTGTGGGAAGCCGCCCGACGCTTCGGCAAGCTCACTGAGGCGCCTGAGAAGAGCGGCGAACGGGCGAACCTTGTTGCGGAGCGCGCCGACGCCCTGAACGCCCTTGAAGAGCTGTACGAAGACCGCGCGGCAGGCGCGTACGACGGACCCGTTGGCAGGAAGCACTTCCGGAAGCAACAGGCAGCGCTGACGCTCCGGCAGCAAGGGGCGGAAGAGCGGCTTGCCGAACTTGAAGCCGCCGAAGCCCCGAAGCTTCCCCTTGACCAATGGTTCCCCGAAGACGCCGACGCTGACCCGACCGGCCCTAAGTCGTGGTGGGGGCGCGCGTCAGTAGACGACAAGCGCGTGTTCGTCGGGCTCTTCGTAGACAAGATCGTTGTCACGAAGTCGACTACGGGCAGGGGGCAGGGAACGCCCATCGAGAAGCGCGCTTCGATCACGTGGGCGAAGCCGCCGACCGACGACGACGAAGACGACGCCCAGGACGGCACGGAAGACGTAGCGGCGTAGCGAGACACCCGGGAAGCCTGTTAGGCGCTGAGACGGGCGCACAGCGGGCTTCCTGGGGCAGCGGGAAGGGTCGGCCGGTCCCCCGGTCGGCCCATTTCTCTTGTCTCGGTTTAGTTAGTTAGCCTAAGTAACAGTGACTCCGTCACCACAGCACAGCGGGGCGAGCCGTTGACCTGGGGGAAGTGATGCTGTGACGGAATGACTCGAAACACACATTCCTAATGACTTCTCATTGGGTAATCCAGACTTCACGCCACTTCATCACAGCGTCACCCGGGCGCCCTTCGCTGTGACCCCGAATCAGGTTGCCGACAACCTTCATATAGGTAGAGGGGTTTACGCGCCACGCATCAAGCACCGCTAAGGAACGGCGTCGAGCGCTACCCACTCAGGCCGGTCACTCCCCTGATCTCTCCCAGGGTTGAGCGACCGGCGTTGCCTCCCTAGCTCAGTTCGGTTAGAGCGCCTGTTTCGTAATCAGGGGGTCGGCGGTTCGAATCCGTCGGGGGGCTCAATGAGCGGATACACAATCGCTTGGCTCGCATGGCTTGCCGCGTTCGGCGTCATTGAGGGTCGAGCGCTCTTCAATAAGAAGCCGGGCGACACGCTGAGCGAACACGTCTGGTCATGGTTCGCCACGCAAAGCGGCAGTACAGGCAAGCCTTCGGGTTGGGTGCGTGCTCGACGCTTTGCGCTACTGGCCTTCATGGGTTGGCTCACTGCCCACTTCATGACGGGCGGTCGCTTCTAGCGCTGCCGCGCCCAGCCTACTCACGTGAGTAGGTAGGGGGGTGTCGACGGATAGGGGGGTGTCCCCGGAAGGGGGGGGGGGGTGCCCTATGCGTACCCGGTGTCTCGACTGTAGGGACTGGGCTACTCATGGTGGGCGCTGTGCTCAGCACCACGCCACCTATCAGGCACAGCGCAGTGTGAAGAGCCATGCGAAGCGGCGTGCTGCTATCGCCCGTGGGAACAACGCTGCGGCGAAGATGCGTCGTGCTATCCGTAAGGCAGTGGGCGCGCACTGTGCTACCTGCCTGGGTTGGTACCACTAGAAAGCTTCTCGAGCGGATCGATCCTGCAGGAATTCCCGGGCATAACTGTTCCACTTGTATCGTCGGTCTGATAATCAGACTGGGACCACGGTCCCACTCGTATCGTCGGTCTGATTATTAGTCTGGGACCACGGTCCCACTCGTATCGTCGGTCTGAT
>JADMIO010789652.1_pt1 | contig 136589 bp, 117 predicted proteins | sample 8958161 | NCBI WGS metagenome assembly JADMIO01 (sample SAMN16585339, study PRJNA669376) | soil metagenome | isolation source: Crop rotation soil | place: USA: Cullars Rotation, Alabama | collected 2011
CTTTCCCCCTACTCTTTGCACAGTATCGCTGGAAAGCTTGACCCTGTCGCCGACCGCCATAACATTCGAGGGCTTGATAGCTCCCTGAATGAAACCTTTGCCGTGTAGATAGTCCAATGCGCTCAACAAGGGCGTAACTGTTTCACGGGCTTCAGCGAATGTGAGAGGGCGCTGGTCAGTGACTTCAGCGAGGTTTTCCTCCGCATACTCCATCACCACGTATAGCAGCGAAACCTCACCAATCCGGCAACTTCCTGCGGCGAAGATTTGCAAGAGATGTGCGTGCCGAAGGCTCGCCGCGGCCTGCGTCCACAGAGTAAGGAGGGTGTCGCGATCTTCTGGAACATCGGCTACCAGCTTGATTGCGGCGCGGCCCGCGCCTGGTCCCTCGCGCTCGGTGAGGAACACAATGCTGTGGTCGGAACTGCCCAGATATTTCAGCAAGGGAAATTTGCGGTCAACAACCTGACCTTCCCACTGCCTTAACGTTTGGTTCATGCTCAATGCGGTACCTGACGTGTTCATTGCCTTGGATGATTGTATGGCACAGACGGTTGAGGAAAAGAGAGTAAACACTCTCTAAGAACCACCTTTGCGCGCCCTGGGAATGCACCCAAACAGCGTCGGGCAGGGAATTGACCGGGGCGAGCCCTCACAATGAACCATTCCGCATGTTTCAAGGGCGGCAATTCTAGCTTAGGAGGATTAGCGGAGTCATCACGTCGACGTGGCGAATATTCCCCAATCTGCAAGCACCAGACGACGATTGTCCTCGTACGGGCCAATCGGCCTTGCGCTTTACGAAAGCGGGTTTCAATGAGAGCTAAAGTCTGCTCCCCGAAGGCCGATGCTAAATGGAGGCATCCGAGACGGAATATCCGGTTCCCAGGTGGCATGCTTCCAAGGCGTTGCGTACCCAAGGCGGAAGAAGTCAACGACTGAGATATTTCACATCGAGGCCCTCAAACTTGACCCCTTGACGTGCCTTAATGAAGCCCCTGTCCATTTTCAAAGTTCGGCCGACGCTGCCTGAACCCTTGAGACCTCTGATCACGATTGCCCATAACCTCCGGTGGAGTTGGGATCATGCTGCCATCAATTTGTTTCGGAGATTGGATGATCGTCTCTGGGAGTCCTCGGGGCATAATCCCGTCGTTCTTCTGGGATCCGTTGAGCAGTCCATTCTGGAGTCTGCTGCCCATGATGATTCCTTCCTGGCCCATTTGAAGGGAGTGCAGGAAAGGCTTGATCTGTATCTTTCAGGTGACGGCTCCTGGTATCACCGTGAGCACCCGGATGAAAATAAGCTGCTGGTGGCGTATTTTTCTGCGGAATTTGGGATCACGGAATGCCTCTCTATCTTCGCCGGCGGCCTGGGTGTGTTGGCAGGAGATCACGTCAAGGCAGCCAGCGATCTGGGCCTTCCTTTGGTAGGAGTCGGACTCTTATATCAACAAGGATATTTCCAGCAATACCTGAATGCGGCCGGTTGGCAGCAAGAAGCATATGAGGATAATGATTTTTTTACCTTGCCCATCGAACTTGTACCCAATGCGACGATTCAGGTGGAGTTCCCCGAAGGGCCTTTGAAAGCGCGCATCTGGTGCGCACGAGTGGGGAGGTTGCGGCTGTTTCTGCTGGACGCGAACATTCCTGAAAATCGTCCGGAGAGCCGCAGGATCACGAACCAACTGTACAGCGGCGACCTGGAGATGCGCATTCGACAAGAGATCCTTCTGGGGATTGGAGGTTATCGCGCCCTCGAAGCGATCGGACTGGAGCCCACCGTCTTCCACATGAACGAGGGGCATTCGGCATTTCTGGGTCTGGAACGAGTTCGTCGGCTCATCGAGACTCGAAAGCTGTCGTTTCCCGAAGCGCGGATGCTGGCCTCGTCCAGTCTTATCTTTACGACTCACACCCCAGTAGCCGCCGGACATGATTACTTTCCAGCCACAATGATGGAGCGGTATTTCTCTGCCTACTCCGAACACTTGGGCATCAGCCACTCCGAATTTATCGGCTTAGGCAGGCAGAACGTCAGTAACAATTCTGAAGATTTCTGCATGACCGTTTTGGCATTGCGCCTGGCTTCCTTCAGCAACGGTGTCAGCAGGCTTCACGGGCAGGTGTCGCGCGGTATGTGGAAGCAGATATGGGCCGGGGTGCCGGAGGAAGAAGTTCCCATTGGCTATGTCACCAATGGAGTGCATTTTCGCAGTTGGGTTTCCTTTGAGATGAACCAGCTCTATGACCGGTATCTTGGGCCAAAATGGCGAGAGGAACCTGCTGAACGGAGACTCTGGCAGAAGGCGGAATCTATCCCCAGTCTGGAATTGTGGAGGACCCACGAAAGACGTAGAGAACGCCTGGTGGCTTATGCGCGCCGCCGTCTCCGCGAACAACTCGTCCGGCGGAACGCTCCCAAGACTGCGGTTGATGCGGCAGATGAAGTTCTGAGTCCCGATGCCCTCACGATCGGTTTCGCCCGCCGCTTTGCTGCCTACAAAAGGGCAAACTTGCTCACACTCGATCCCAAGCGGCTGGCCCGGTTGCTCAATGACTCGCAACGACCGGTCCAGATTATTTATGCGGGCAAGGCCCATCCCCATGACAACTATGGGAAGGACCTGATCCAATCTATCGTCAACCTCGCTAACCAGACCGAGTTCCGGCTGAAACTGGTGTTTTTAGAAAACTACGACCTGGCGGTTGCGCGGTACATGCTGCAAGGCTGTGACATCTGGCTGAATACCCCGCTTCGCCCGCTTGAGGCCAGCGGCACTAGCGGCATGAAAGCCCAGGCTAATGGAGTTCTAAATCTCAGTACGCTGGATGGATGGTGGGACGAAGCCTGGCAACAGGGGCGCGAACAGAAGGTGGATCTAGGTTGGTGCATCGGCAACGGAGAAACCTACAGCGATGCATCCTATCAGGACCAGATAGAGGCGGAAGCGCTGTACGGAACGCTGGAAAGGGAAATTGTCCCCGCATTCTATGATCGCCGCGCCGACGGTGTGCCGCTGCGATGGCTCGCACGCATGAAAAGTTCTATTGCGGCCCTGTGCCCGGAATTCAACATGCAACGCATGGTCACCCAATACACCAATGACTATTATCTCGCCGCTCACCAGCGGTACTTTGACCTGGAATGCAATGACGCGACGAAAGCTCGGCAACTCTCAGCCTGGTTACAGAAAGTACAGGCGGCCTGGCCTCGTTTGTGGGTGGAATCGGTTCACCATGGAGTTTGTGATCTCAGCCTAGGTGAGCGACTTGAAATTTCCGCCGATATCAATTTGAACGGGTTGCGTCCCGAAGATACGACGGTGGAGGTTCTTACGGGACGGGTCGGTGCCGATGGTGAAATCACAAATGCTTCGATTGCTCCCATGCAGGTGTCAGGAAATGCTGCCACCAGCTACTCTTATCATTGCAGCATCCCACAGATCGCGGGCAGCGGCATGTATGGTTATGCTATTCGTGTTCTGCCCAACCACCCCGATTCCGTGACCAGGTTTATACCGGGCTTGATCTCCTGGGCTGTCTGCCAGCCCTCCGGTAGTGAACTTGTACGTGCCAGCACAGCAAGCCAAGCGGCCGGGCAACAATTTTAAAAGAAGCTGCAACTGGGACCTCGCGGCGATCCAGCACAATTGTGCGAAAAATCCGTTGCGTGTGGTGTCTTGACTGGGGTATTTGCTCGTAAAGCGCCGCCAATCCAGTTTCCAATGTGCTGTTTAGGTAGCGAGGGTAAGCGCACTCCGACCCTTTTTTCCAAGTGGGTGATTCTCGCATGAACGCTGCGAAGGGATCAGAACTGCACTCCCTAAGGAACCGGGGTTCTAAACACAACCAGCTGTGATATGGGTCACAGACCTTAAGCAACGCACATGAGACTTTAGGCGTGTATTAATTTTCAGGCCGATGTCAGAGGCGGTTTCGGATCAAGGCAGCGGCTAACCCACTGCGTATAGCAACCCTGCCACCGGGTAGCGCCTTGGCTCAGCCAACGTCACCTTTCTGGAGCACGCCATGCTCGAGCATCCCAGGTACACCAATCCTTCCAGTTTCAATTGGGAACACCCCTTTAAACAAATCGGCGGCTGGCTGCGGAGGAGGGTATTTATCCCGCAAGCGGGCGATGCACCGCGCCTGGATCGCGGTTGGATCATTGCCAATCACAAGCTGGTCTCCTTCCACGCAGCCTTTCTGACTTCGTTGCTCAGCATTCCCCTGCATGTCTCGTCAAAATTCGCGGTCATGCGGGAGATGTTTTTGAGCGTCGAGGTCCTGATCTCGTCGGTGATGTGGTACGCCGCGTGGCACGTAAATATCGCCATCCACGAGATGGGACACTACCTCAGCGCGGTCCGAACCAATAACCTGAGGCCGGAGCTTGCAGGTCCCGCCGCCGATAAACTGAAACAGGGTACGTGGGCGAGGTGGCTGTGGTATCTGAAGATGTTCGTAAAGATTCCGTATGGCGGCTTCCAGGGTGTACACAAGGAGGCAGGCAGCTTCCATCCCGCTGTCAAGACCCAGAATCTGGCAGTTGCTGCCGCAGGGCCGAGAGCCAGCAAAGTACTTAGCCAGAGCACATTTCTGCCAGGCATTGTGTTGATCCTGCTTGGCCTGTACTCATCGCTTCCATCTGCGGTATACGCGGGAAGGGCTCTGTTCACCATCGGAGCGGTTGCGCTGCTTGATTTCCTGCTTTCGGACCCGGGGAAATACCGGGCATTCCAAGCCAGACAGCAAGAGGCAGCCACGAAGACGGCCGAGGTGAGGGCGGCAGAGCCGGCTCGGGAAACAGAAGAGGCCCGCGCCGTTAAGCCTTCCGAACTTCGCCGTAAGCTGCGCCTGCACAGGCTTCAGGAGTTGCAGCTCCCCGACGGAAAAATTGTATTCGCTCCCTGGGAGTTCAGGAATTCCATCCAAGGTGGACGTCACACGGAAGACATGGGGGGCAACCTCAGCTTCCAGGAGTTGATGTTCCTGCCTCTGACGGCCAAGGATTATATCGAGGCGCAACGTGTCACCAACATGCTGCAGAGCCGGGCCATCCAGATCATCCAGGACACAGAGGGTTTGAACTTCGTGGGTATCGGATTGGAGGGCGGCATCGTCGGTTCCTATGCCAAGCAAGAAAACGACTTTCTGCCGGAAGAAAGGGCACTGCGAGTTGCCGTCCAAGCCATCGAGGAGTGCGGCTTCGTTCCTGACCGGGATGTTTGTATTGCACTCGACTCGGCGGCCAGCGAACTCAGCAACGCTTATCGGGAAAAGACTGGTGAAAAGGAATCGATCGGCCAGTATCTCTTCTGGAGGGCCGAGGATCCCAAGGTTCTGAGCACTGATGAAATGGTGGACTTGTATATTCGATGGGTGAAAAAGTACCCCATTGTCTCTCTCGAGGACCCCTTCGCCGAGGACGACTACGAAGGGTGGAAGAAATTGATGGCGGCTCTCGACAAGGAAATCCTGATCATTGGCGATGACCTGGTCACAACCAAGGACTCGACGATCCAGAGATGCGCCGAGCAGGGCCTCATCAATACTGCCCTCATCAAAGCCAACCAGATTGGCTCGCTCAGCGAGACACTGCTTGCGACGCGTACGGCGAAGCAGAACGGACTTGCTCTGGTCGTCTCCCATCGCTCCAAGTCTCCCAATGAAGTGATGGAGGCCGATATCAGCTTTGCGGTTGGGGCCCTTGGCCTGAAATGTGGAGGCGGCGCCAATACCGAGCGGCTGGTTAAATACGGCAGAGTGGTCGAACTGATGGAGATGGCTAAGAAAAGCATCCGAATCACCCGTAAGCTTGATCCCGATCTTGTCATCGCCGATATTTCTGCCCACGAGGAACCGACAAACGCAGGTGTGCCGACCGTGGGAGTAGTTGTCATGCTGGATAACGGGGTAAAGTTCTCCGCCGCGACTCCCCTTGGCGTGTCCGCTGGCACCGACGAAGCCATTCACCTCGTGGACAGCATCATCGAGGCTGGCCCACTCACACGCAAATTCCCGAATTATTTTGTCTATAAGGAAAAGGAAAAAACCTATCGCTTCTCTCCCGATGTAAAGGCTGAAGCGGTCACCAAAGAGAGCCGAGAACTGGCTGATCTCTGGATTCGAGCGAAACGATACGGGGGCAAAGGTTGCCTCAATGCCGTGGCCAACGTGACCGAAGTGGTCGCGCCCCACTTCCTGGGCCAGAAGATCTCTGCCCTCGGCTCCCTCGCTGACATTGATCGCGAGCTTCTGCTGATGGAACTGGACCTCGCTGAAAAACGGGGCAAGATCAACCTGGGAGCTTCGGCAGACGAGAAGATTCAGGTCATGCAACGGAAGGCGAATCTGGGCATGAACGCTATTCTTTCGCTATCGTTGGCGCTGGGGCGGCTGGTCGCGGCGCGTGATGGAAAGGAACTTCCGGAGATACTGCGGGAGATGGAACAGACGCTTGAGCGTGACTATCTGTATGGGATCAAGCTGAAGGTGAACGCCCCAGAAGAAGTGCACGTGTCCTGATAATGGATGAGATTACAGAGCGCCGAAGGTGACCCCTTGCCGACAGTGCATGGATCAAAATCCTGAAACGGTAAATTAGCTTGTGCCGTTTGTCAGACGTCATCCGGCTGAGGTAGCGGTAGATTTTCAGCTCGGCAAATTTTTTCCAGCTGGCCCACGGACCAGACCGCATGGAAATCATAGAATGCGCTGTATGGCTGCTGGAGCAGTTCGAGCACTTTGGCAGATTGGGAGTCCGCCCATGCCGGCAGCGACTCTTTGACCTGTTGCAGTCGTACACCGCTAAGTTTCAAAGTGATCAAAGGCTGTACATTGCCCGGATGAAGCGATAACTGATCGAGTCCATCTTTGAGAATCTGCTTACGGGCGAGCAGAAGTCTCCGCTCGCCCACATTGTGCAGCACCTGCATGTATTTCTCAAATAGCACCCACTCGTTCACCAGCAGGCCAATCTCGGCCGGGTTGAATGCTTTCCAGAACGCTGCGGGATAAAGCATGCAAAGAAAGCGGCCGAGCATAAAAGCGCCGGCTTCGTAGCCGGAGATACGCTCGCGAGCACATTTCGCCAGAGCCAGCTTGAAAAACCTGATCTTGCGGTCAAGCGTCAGCATTTCGAAGACGTTGCCTTGGCCCAGATGGTCGCCGATGTCGCTCTTAAGAACTTCCTCCATATAGAGCGTTTCGCGCTCATCGAACCATCCATTGACTAACTTCCGCGCCTCCTCTGACTGTCCACGCAATTCGAAATTCACCAGCCGTGTGACCTCATTCAGCGTGGAGATCTGATCGACCGCCAAGCCCTTGATAAGCTGCTGGTAGTAGCGGTAGGAGTAGGCAATGGCTGCGAAAGATTTCTTTTCTTCTTCGTCCAACTCAACCGGTTCTCGTTTGATGTAACGCAACAGCCTCCCGGGCGCGAACTTTGCTTCGCCTTCATAAAGAGTTTTCCGCCGCGATGAAAGTGTGATCCAATCCCCCTCCCTGATTTCCCTGCCGGTGGAATTAATAAGGCATTGCTCTGGCCGCAACACCACCCCATTTTGTTCCAAGCTCAGCAGGGCCGGGATTCCCAGGCTGTGGCAGATTGTAACCACGTGAATGGCAGCTGAGGTCAGGCTTATGATTGCGTCCATTTCTCGCATCACGACAGTGTCCGTGGGAACAAAATGTGTCTTGCAGAGGCACACCCGCTCTCCCGTGCTCTTGGCCTTCAAGGCGGCTTCGCCGGTGAAATAGACGCGCGCGGACACTGCTGACCGGGGGAGAACAGAAACACCGCCGCAAAATGGAGTAAGTTTGTCGAAGACTTCCTGGTCAATAGTGTCGCTGGTGAGCTGCTTGATGTGATACGGCCGGATAAGTTCGGTGACCCGTTGCCGCGATATCACCCCCGATTTGTGCATATCCACTATGGCGGTAAAAGCCGCTCGACCGGCGAGCGCTGCCTCATTCAATTGTAGAAGCGCAAACCATTGATATTTGCTGGTGGCTTCTACTGCGAACTCGATGGTCACGGGAGACTCGAATTCCTTTTCAAGGTCCTGGAGATGAGGAACAAAATGATAGACCGCTGGGAAGAGTTTTTTGATTGCCTCTCGGTCATGGAACGCGGTCGATTCGATCTCGGCCTCTCCAGTCATCATTTCCTCACCAAAGATATTACGTGCGGTCTGTAGCTCGACCCCGGTTCCGGTCTGAGTGTGGCGGCTGGAAATGACACCGGCGTAGGCATCCTCGTGCCGGACGGTGCAAACCATCTTCTGCAGGATCAGGCTGGGGTAATGTTCGGTGCCTCGGCAGAGTGTTACCACCAGTTCTTGATTCTCCTGGAAGTGCTTGTAGGCTTGTTTCACAAAAAACATGGCTTGCGCGAACGGGTCTTCGATAAGTTGTCTATCCGCCTTCCTGAGGATCTCGGACAATTGCTGTACCGCGTGGTCAACTTCGACTGGGATCAGATCATGTCTCACAGCGTCGACGGTCGCGGCCTGGCGGTCAAAGTCGAGGAAACGACACAGGTTCCGCAGATTGTTCAAAAACATCCTGCGTGCTGGGTATGTTCCATAGGTCTTTTCCAGCCCTGGCAAGCTTCTCTCGGTGATGCCTACGTTGAGGTAGGTATCCATAACTCCCGGAATGTAATGGCCGGTCGCGCAACGGAGAGCAAGCACAAGGGGATCGTTACGATCGCCTAACGCCTGGGTAGTCAGAATCTCCAGTTGTTTGAGGGCATTCGCGAGATGCTCCTCGAGGTGCTTCTCCCGCTCGATATAAGCCTGCGCCGTGAGCACGACAAAATCAGGAACGGGGTACCCGAGCCGACAAAGCCTAAGAAGCATCGATGCTTTGTGGCTTATCGTTTGCTCAGCGTGGGGCTCAAAACTCGTGCACGGGACCACAAAATCGCTTTCTGTTGCCTCGAGCTTTCCGGTTGCTTCGCATGGGCGTCGTTGCGATGCCGCAGACAGCTTCTCAATTGCTGCCGGCCCTCCCTGACGCGCTTCCATAATCAAGGAAAGGTATGTTTGTACGTTTTCGTTGTCGTCATCGAGCAGCGGCGGGATGTCGAATTCTCTGACCGCAGCGCTATGAGTGGTTCCATCCAGAAGCTTGAACTCCACGACTGGAGGCGAATAGCCCGGGTAGTTTGGCACGGCATCTCGTGCCTTTGAACGATGCGAGCCCCTACGGAACTGGAGGGTACGCGGGTTGAAATAGTAGCCGCTGATTTTTACGTCGCGGATCTCCGTCCCCGTGGCGACTTGCAACATGTGCGGTCCCTTGAGCTAACCGACATTTGAGATAATTGCTCAAAACTATCCGGCACCAGTTTGCAACTTGGATTGCCTGCCGTCTGTGATGCTGCTCACAGAAATGCAAGGAAATGAGTGGCTCAGAATGAGCGCTCAGATGGCGCCCGATGCAAAGCAGGGTCAGAGCCGTAGCCATCCTTCGAAGATGGACTCACGATCCTCAGTCAACCCTCCGTGTAGTACACATCATCACTGGAAGCGATCAACATTTGGAGTTCGGCGATCCCAATCGTGGTCTATCAGTTCGCAAATGAAGGCAGGGCGCCCGTTTGATCGGCGATGAGTCTGTTTCGGAGCCTGTCGCGCATAGACGGTCGCGGTCTCGAGCACCCAAATGGAGCAACCGGTTCGCAGCCACTGCACTGTTCAATACGCGCTATATGGCTAATGAGACGCTTCAAATCACATAGCTAATGCAACGGGTTTGAAGTCAAGACCCGGCGAATGGTCGACAGTTCAAATGGAGCGCCTCGGTACCCTAGGGTATCCGCAACGTTGGACATCGACCAGCAGTTCGTTACAGAGCTAGTGGCTGGTGGTCAACGAACTTAGCAGCTTATCTTTCACAATCCAGTCAGTTTACGGAAGAATTGCAGCCAAGGAGCGAATTTCGGAAAGTGCAACTGATTGAAAACATGGTGGCCAGGGACGGAGTTGAACCGCCGACGCCAGCCTTTTCAGGGCTGCGCTCTACCACCTGAGCTACCTGGCCATTTTCGTTCACAGCTTGAGTGCCGACGCGTTACGCGCCGTGAAGGACGCGGAGTAAAGCGGAGTGCAGCTGTTCGCGGGCAATCAAAACAATCGTGAAAATTGAACAGCTGATTATAGCAACCTCGATGGGTTCGCTCAAACCGCAGCCAATGATTTATACCGCCAGATTTTCGTTCGGGAAATCAATGGATTTTCGCGAATCGAGTTTTGCGCAAGGAATCACTTGCCCTGGGCCTGAGCCGATGCAACTTGCGCCTGCCACGAATCCGCTATTTCAACCTGGCCCCGCCGGTAATCGTCAATGCGCAATGATTGACTCCGAACCAGTAAGGAATCTCACGGTAGTCGGGAACATCAAACACGGCCAAATCCGCGTCCTTGCCGGGCTCGATTGAGCCCTTTCGCTTGGCCACGCGCAGGGCCCAGGCGCCATTTATCGTCGCTGCACAGATGGCCTCGGCTGGCGTCATGCTCATATGCGTACACGCCAGCGAAAGTACGAAGGGCATGCTGGTTGTCGGCGAACTGCCCGGGTTGTAGTCGGTCGCGAGCGCAATTGCCACTCCAGCGTCTATTAGCCTGCGCGCCACAGGATATTTTGCTAAGCCCAGGAAATAGTTCGCGCCTGGAACCAAGGTCGCAACAGTACTTGTCTTCGCCAGTTTGAGAATGTCGGGTTCGCTGATGTAATCCAGATGATCGAAGGATGCTGGATTAAATTCCAGTAGGGACGAAAGTGCTGTTTCTGAAAGCTGGCCGACATGCGCCCGCGTATCCAGTCCATATTTCCTGGCAGCGCCAAATACCCGAACCGATTCTTCCAGAGTAAACGCGCCTTTGTCACAAAAAACGTCCACAAACCGCGCCAGGCCGCGTTTAGCAGCGTACGGAATCATTTTCTGACAGATAAGATCAACGTACTCGGCTCTCCGGTTGCTGAATTCTGGAGGAACGATATGGGCTCCCAGTAGAGTCGAAACCACGGAACCGCGCCATTGCGCGGCCGCGGCGCGGATCGCTTCAAGCGACTTCAGTTCTGAGTCTAGGCTGAGACCGTACCCGGATTTTGCTTCCACGGTCGTAATCCCGCAGGCCGCCATTTCATGCAACGCAGTCAAAACACGGACGGCGATACTACGTGTCGGCGACTTCCTTACCCCGTCAAGGCTGCTTCGTATACCGCCCCCCGCGGCCGCGATCTCCTCATAGCGGGCGCCGGAGGCCCGTTTCTCAAAATCAACGATGCGTGGCGACATGAACGCTGGATGAGTGTGGGAGTCGACAAACCCCGGCATAACCACCTGATGAGCGCAATCAATTTCGATGAGGTGATTGCGGTTTTTTCTGACCCAGGAGTCACGTAGGGCCTTGTCGGTCTTGCCAACCGATACGATCTTGCCGCCGAGGCAGAGCACGGCGGCACCTTCGATAACGCCCAGTTCTTTTAATTCGGGTCCACGGCGCGGCCCCACTTGGTTGGAATGTAAGGTAAGAAGTTGGCCGATATTGACCAACAGCAAACCGGATTGCGAATTGCGTTTTGAAGAGATGGGCACGCGTAACCAAGTCTAGCGTGTTGCGTTCATTTTGGATGTTACAAAAAGTGCGCAACGTCAGTGAGTGTAACTCCCGGCCGGGTCTGCCTCCATCTCCCTGGTCGCCACCACCGTAGTGCGACCGGTTGACCTCTTCGTAAAGGCAACATACGATTTCCATTCGCCTTTAATTTGCCATGATCGGTCAGACACTCAGCCACTACCGCATCTCGGAACAGCTTGGCGCTGGAGGCATGGGCGTTGTCTATTTGGCGCATGACGAGCGGTTGGAGCGGAACGTTGCGGTAAAGGTCTTGCTTCCCGGTACATTGTCGGACGAAGCGGTGCGACAACGTTTCCGTCGTGAGGCGCTGACACTCTCAAAATTAAATCATCCGAATGTCGCTATTATTTTTGATTTCGATACAGCTGACGGCACGGACTTCCTCGTCACCGAATATGTTTCAGGCACAACGTTAGATGCCAAACTCGCGCATGGTCCGCTGCCATCGGCGGAGGTTATCAGGCTGGGCATCCAGCTAGCTGAAGGACTGGGTGCAGCGCATGCGCAAAACATTGTGCATCGCGATTTGAAGCCGGCAAATCTTCGTCTGAATGCGGACGGACGTCTTAAGATTCTCGACTTTGGGTTGGCGCAACTGGTTCATCCGGACGCCGATCTTGCGCACACCGTCGACCTCTCTACCTCCACGCAGCAGGTAACCGGAACGCTGCCCTATATGTCACCCGAGCAACTGCGTGGCGAACGGGTGGATGCACGCAGCGATATCTGGGCGGCGGGGGCCGTGCTGTATGAATTGGCGACCGGTAAGAGGCCATTCGCCGGCAACAACGGAGCATTGCTGATTGACGCAATCCTCAATCGGAATCCCGAGGCGCCCAGCAAACATAATCCAGACATAAATCCCAGCCTGGAAATCATTATCCTCAGGACGCTGGAAAAGGATCCCGAAAAACGGTATCAGTCGAGCCGTGAATTGGGCGCCGATCTTGAGCGCCTGACGGCTGGCATTCCGCTGGCCGCTGGCTACCGGCGTAAACGCTGGTGGTTGGCGGGTGTGATTTCGGCTTTGGTACTCGCCTTGGCAACAGGGTGGTTTGTATCAAGACATCACAAGCAACCTGCTGCTCCAACTGAAATCAATGTGCGCCACTCCGTGGCGGTTCTGGGCTTCAAGAATCTGTCAGCGCGTCCCGACACCGCATGGGTTTCCACAGCGCTCTCAGAGATGCTTACGACCGAACTGGCCGCGGGAGAGAATCTGCTGACCATCTCCGGGGAGAACGTGGCACGCGTTAAGACCGACCTATCTCTTCCTGAGCAAGACACGCTTGCTCCCGACACTCTCATCAGGGTACGCAATAATTTGGGCAGCGATTATGTGGTCATGGGCTCGTATTTAGGGCTGGGAAGCAATCCAGACGACTCGGTCCGTGTGGATCTGCGGCTTCAGGACGCACAAGCCGGAAAAACTATCGCGGTAGTCTCGGAAAAGGGAACACTGGCTGAGTTGGACGGTTTGATCACGCGCGCCGGAGCGCAACTCCGAGACAGGTTGGGAGCCGGAACGGTGCCCCCCGACGAGCAACTCGCTGTGAAGGCGTCATTGCCCTCGAGCCTCAGAGCGGCCCGTTTGTATGCCGAAGGCCTGGCCAGGTTGCGTAATTTCGATGCGCTGGCCGCGCGCGACCTCTTGCTGAAAGCCGTGGCCGAAGATCCGAAGCATCTTCCGTCTTGGCGTGCGCTTTCGGCAACGTGGAGCACGCTTGGCTATGATCCGCAGGCCCTAGATGCGGCCAAGAGGGCCTTTGATCTGTCCGTCGGCCATCCTCGCACCGAGCGGCTGCTGGCGCAGGGGCAATACTTCGAGCAATCCAGTCAGTGGGAAAAGGCGATCACGGCCTACAAGGCTTTATTCGACCATGCGCCGGATGATGTCGATTACGGTCTCAAGCTGGCGAGCGCTCAGTTGGCCAGCGGCAAAGCCCAGGATGCGTTAGGCACAATCGTTCGGCTGCGTTCTCTTCCCGCTCCCCAGAAGGATGACGTGCGCATCGATTTGTCCGAGAGCCGTGTGGCGAATTCAGTTGCTGATTTCAAACGCGAGCTGTGGCTGGCTGAGTCTGCCGCCGCAAAAGGTAGAAACCAGGGAGCGAGAATGTTGGTCGCCCGGGCTTTGCTCGAGCAATGTACGGCAAGGCGCCATTTGGGGGATCCAAACGCCGCGGTCGCCACTTGCCGGCAAGCCCAGCAATTGGCTACCGAGGCTGGAGATCGTTTCGCCATGGCGATGGCGATGAACAATGCCGCCAATGTGCTCTACGACCAGGGAGATACGGCAGGTGCACGGACGATGTATGAAGACGCCATGCGAGTCTACAAAGAAATCGGCAACATGCATGGTTATGCCGGCGCTCTGGACAACATTGCCAGCATCATGGGAGACCAGGGCGATCACGCGGGAGCTCGAACGCTTTCCGAGCAATCTCTGGCGATCTACCGGGAAACAGGGTTCATGACCGGAGTCGCGGAAACGCTCAACAACATCGGCGCAGAACTGATCACGCTGGGAAAGTTGGCCGAGGCTCAGATACGATTTACGGAAACTCTGAAAATCTGGCATGAGATGGGGAACGATAGCGGGGTCGCTATTGTGTCGACCAACCTAGGGGAGCTGAGACTTCAGCTGGCTGATGTGCCGGGTTCGAAGGCTGCCTACGAACAAGCACTAGCCGCGTTCCAGAAAGGTGGCGAGAAGGCAAATGTGGCCTACCCGCAGGTTGGACTTGGGGATGTAATGCTGGCAAGCGGTGATCTGGCCGGAGCCAAGTCGCATTATGAAGCGGCATTGACAATCTCTCGCCAGGCCAACGACAAGCATGAGTCTGCTTTTGCACTGGTCGGTCTCGGCGAAGTAGCGTTTGAGACAGGCGACCTTCAAACTGCACGCAAGAATTTTGACGAAGCGCTGACGATTCGCAATGAGTTAGGAGAGAAGGATGCCGTGGCGAGTACTCAGGTACAGCTGGCGTCGCTCACGCTGGAAGAAGGAAAACCTACGGACGCCGAAATGACCGCGCGAAAAGCCGTACCTGCTTCAAGTTCTGAAGATACTGGGGGCGATGCCGCGCTGGCCCACATGGTTTTGGCAGAAGCGCTATTGGGGCAGAAAAAGATTCGAGAAGCCCAGCATGAAAGCGCGACGGCAACGAAACTGGCTGCCGGCACACAATTGCGGCAAGTAAAATGGCGAGCCCGAGTGCTGCAGGCAAGAACGGAGGCCGCCGCCGGGAGTCCGACAACAGCGCTATCTTCGCTTCAAGAGATTGAGAATCAGACTAGAAAACTTGGCTTGGTCCGTATTTCCCTATGCGCAAGGCTTGCATTGTTGCAGGCGGAACGCAAAGCGCCCGGAAAGACCGCGATTGGGGAGGCACTGGAGCGCGACGCGAGAGAGATGGGCTTTGTGCGGATTGCGGATAAAGCCCAAAAGGCGATGCACTAGTCCTTTCGAGGGCCGGGCGGTCACCTCCAATCGAAGCGAGCTGAAATCGTAAACTTCAGCAGACCTGCGCTAGAGCTTCTGACCTTTTGCGGCCTGGCCCGGCACGAGAAACGTCTTAGGATAGCTTCCTTCCCCGCACAGTTCGAACGATCCGAAACCCTTGTGCCAAAGGCCCTCCGGAACCCTCGGCCTGGATTCAATCTAAAGGCGCAGCCGGTTCAGGTCATCGAGGCTGAATCCTGCGGTCGCGCATGCGCTGAGCCAGATGATCGCGAACCGCTTGCGGTAGTCGCGACCAGCTCTCGATCTGGGGAATTACTCTCCAAACACGAAGCGCCCTAGCTCTTCTCCCAGGCGTTTTGCCTCGTTGACATCTTGCGATGAGCGGAAGCGCTGGGCCAATTCGAAGAAGGCCTTCTCTTTTTGCTGGCGCGCCTCAATCCCCTCTTCGATCAGTTCCACCAGAACACGGTTGTCGCTGAGTCTCCGCCGCCGGGCGATGCTGGCCACCTTTCGGGCGGTGGGTTCGGGGAGGGTCAGACTTCGGCGGACTTGCTTCTTGGTTGACACAGCACCATTTTACACCAAGATGGTGCGCATTAGGGCCGAGTAGGATAATTGCGGCTTTGGAAGCCCCCATGGATTTCCATATTGCGAGCACGCATTGGGATACGTGCCGTCTTTCCCAGATTCACCAAAGGCGTTGCAATAGCCTTTCGGGGGCTGGGCCGTTCGCATCCGATCGACTTCGTGCCAACCCAAGGTCTCTCCACTCCGGTCGAGACGACTGTCATATAGAGGGATGATAGTTCGTGGAGAGTCGACAGGCTTTCAAGACGCTTACGCCACCACAGAAACCTCTCCATGTCCTTTGCGGGTGGGCCGGACGGTGATCTCGACGTCTTGTCCCGGTGCGGTGAGGAATTCTATTAGTCGCTCGACCGAAAAAGTACCCGCGCGGTTGCGCATTAAGGCGGAGACGTGGGGTGTTTGATCCCCAGGACCTTACCGGCCTCAGTTTGGGTAATACTGCGCTGTTTGATGAGACGGTAGATTTGCAGCGTGAGTTTGGCTTTCAGCAGCTCTTGTTCGGGGTGGGGCAAGCCGAGGTCCGCAAAGACATTCCCGCTGCTTCTTTGCATACGGATTCGCTTGTCAACAAGAATGGGCCAAGCTTACTAATTGCAGTTCCGGAGTGGGACAGTGATTCACAACCCCTGGCCACCCTACGAAGTCTTCATCGGGATACTAACTCCCTTTTCGTCCGCGAATTCCTTCGCCTCCTCATACCCCGCATCCACGTGCCGCACGATTCCCATGCCCGTATCGGTGGTCAGCACGCGTTCGATCCGCTTGGCCATCATCTCTGTACCATCGGCGACCGTGACTTGTCCGGCGTGCAGCGAGTAGCCGATGCCTACGCCTCCGCCATTATGGATGGAAACCCACGATGCGCCAGCGGCAGTGTTTAGCAGGGCATTCAGCAGGGGCCAGTCGGCAACGGCGTCGCTGCCATCTTTCATACTCTCGGTCTCGCGGAAGGGCGAGGCCACCGAGCCGCAATCCAGATGATCACGTCCGATCACGATAGGCGCTTTGAGTTTGCCCCTCTTGACCAGGTCGTTCATCGCCAGGCCGAATTGAGCGCGCTCGCCATAGCCCAGCCAGCAGATGCGCGCCGGCAGTCCTTGGAACTTGATGCGTTTGCGGGCCAGACCAATCCAGCGGCGAAGAATACGATTCTCCGGAAACAGTTCGAGCACCAACTCATCGGTCACGTGGATATCGGACGGTTCGCCCGACAGCGCCACCCAGCGGAAGGGTCCGCGGCCTTCGCAAAACAGGGGACGGATATAGGCCGGCACAAATCCCGGAAAATCGTAGGCATCCTTTACGCCACGTTGAAAAGCAAAGGTACGAATATTGTTTCCGTAGTCGAAGGTGACCGACCCCATCTTCTGCAGGCGCAGCATCCCCTCCACGTGCTGTGCCATGGCGTCGAGCGATTTCTCTTCGTACGCCTTGGGGTCGCTGCGGCGCAACTCCACCGCTGCTTCATAGGACATGCCGTTCGGGACGTATCCATTTAGCGGATCGTGAGCGGATGTCTGGTCGGTAAGAATATCGGGAACCACGCCGCGCTCGGCAAGCTCCGGAATAATGTCGGCGCAGTTCCCTACCAGCCCGACCGACACATTCTCTTTCTTACGCACCGCGTTCTTGAGGATACGCAGCGCCTCGTCGAGCGTGTTGACCATGAAATCGCAGTAGCCGGACTTGAGGCGCTTCTTGATGCGCTCGGGGTCGACATCAATCCCAAGAAAAGCCGCGCCGGTCATGGTCGCGGCCAGCGGCTGCGCTCCACCCATGCCGCCCATACCGCCGCTGACAATCAACTTTCCTGCCAGGTGTCCGCCAAAATGTTTTTCGCCCGCTGCTGCGAAGGTCTCGAATGTCCCCTGAACAATTCCCTGCGAACCGATGTAAATCCACGAACCGGCCGTCATCTGGCCGTACATCATCAGTCCGGCGCGTTCCAGTTCGTTAAACTGCTGCCAGTTCGACCAATGCCCGACAAGATTTGAATTGGCAATCAAGACCCTGGGAGCATAATCGTGCGTCTTGAAAACTCCCACCGGCTTGCCCGACTGCACCAGCAAGGTCTCGTCGCTCTCTAAAGACTTCAAAGACGCGACGATCGCGTGATATGCCTCCCAACTACGGGCGGCGCGGCCCGTGCCCCCATAGACGACAAGATCGCGCGGGCGCTCCGCGACCTCCTCGTCGAGGTTGTTCATCAACATGCGCATAGCCGCTTCCTGTTGCCAGCCTTTGCAGGAGAGCGAGGTCCCGCGCGGCGCGCGAATTGGCGTGTAGTTTGAGGGGGTGATTTCAGTTTCCACGGGCATGTGGTAATGGTACTCCCTACGCACACATGCGGGTGATGCGCTACAATCTCCCACCGTAGATTCCGGGGCCCAATCAACCTCTATTGGAGTTCGAATGAAAGCAGCCGCGGCTCTTTTCCTGCTTGCCACTTTGTCGTTTGCCCAGGAAGCGAAGCGTCCAAAGATCACTGCCATCGATCACGTCGATTTCTACACCACGGACTCCGCTAAGAACGGTCATCTTTACGGGGAAGTTTTAGGGCTGGCCAAGGCTAAGCCGATTGAGCCCAAGCAAACACAGCGATACCTGGTAGGCAGCTCGCAGTGGGTGGGGTATAGTCCTGCGCCGGACGCCAATTCAAAAAACCGTTTGGACCACGTCGCACTGACCACCGACGATGCCGAAGGCATGAGGAAGTTTCTCGCCGCGAAAGGAATCAATGTCCCGAAGTCGCTGACCAAATGGCCCAACGGCGTCAAATCATTCTCGGTGAAGGATCCGGAAGACTACACCATCGAATTTGTCCAGCCTTCGAAATCAAAAACCAAGGCGGAGGGCAAGAGCGATCCCGTTACCCAGCGCATGATTCATGCGGGATTTGTCGTTCGAAGCCGGGAAGAGGAGAACAAGTTTTACATCGACACACTCGGCTTCCGTCCATATTGGTACGGCGGCATGAAGGACGACACGCCTGACTGGGTCGCGCTGCAAGTGCCCGAAGGCCGTGACTGGGTGGAGTACATGCTGAACATCAAGCCGGATGCCAATCAGCAAACCGTCGGTGTGATGAACCACATTTCGCTTGGTGTGCCTGACATGAAAGAGACCCAGGCCAAACTTGAATCTCGAGGATGGAAAAGCAACAGCCGGGAGCACTACCAGTTGGGACGGGATGGCAAGGTTCAGCTAAATATTTATGATCCCGATCTTACGCGAGTGGAGTTGATGGAGTTCAAGCCGCGAGAGAAACCCTGCTGCTCCGAGTTCACCGCTCCGCACCCGGACGGGCCATAGCGCGCTGCGTAGGGGCAGGTGTCCCCACCTGCCCAGGCAACTTTCATTGCCAACCCTAACTTCGTGTGGAGACGTACCTTCGCTACGTCTTGAATTCGCGGATAAACAACTACGCATTGCGACCAAAGCAGAGCAGTATCGTGGAGGCGTCGCACTTCAGGCCGGCAAAACGCCCGCTTCCTCTGTGACCCCTGTGTCCTCTGCGGTCAAAGGTCTTAGCTGTTGGCTCTGACTGCAGGTCGCCCAACCTCTCTACACGCTAATACTCTTGATGTAGTCCGCATCCACCTTCAACGATTCAAACGGCGGCATGGTGAACTCTTCCTGTTCTACAAAATAATGCGCGATCTTCGCTGCCTTGGCGGCGGCGAAGATGGGTTTGTAATCAATGCTGCCGCGGCCCAGTTCGGTGCAAGGCGGAGGAGCGGTCACCGAATGTGATCCGTTCAGCTTGAAATCTTTAATGTGCAGCAGGGCGATGCGGTTGGGATACTTCTTCAAGTAGTCCACTGGGCTTGCGCCAGCGACCGCCACCCATCCGCAATCCATCTCGGCCACGACATCGGCTGGATCGGTCAGCTTCATCATTTCGTCGAACGGGATGGCGCCATTCTCTTCTTTAAATTCCATGGTGTGGTTGTGATAGCCGAACTGCATTCCAGCCTTCTTCACCTGTTTGCCGATCTTATTGAACTGTTCGAAGTCCCACTTCCAGTCGTCCATGGTCATGGCGTCGGCAACCTTGCCGAAATCCTTGGTCTTCGAAGGATCTTTCAATGCCGGCGATGAGCAGATAATGAACTTGGCGCCGATCGCTTTGCAGAACTTGATGGTGTCATCCAGCCCTGATTGAAGCGCGGATAGTCCATAATGAGCGCTTACGCAGCGCAGGCTGGCCATGGCCAAGGACTTTTTGAACTCGTCTGCCGTGTGTCCGTTATAACCGGCGGCCTCGACTTCGCGATAACCTAGTGCGCCGACCTGCTTGAGCGTGCCATCGTAGTCTGTCTTAAGTTGCTCTCGCACCGAATAAAGCTGCAAGCCCAGAGCGAGGCCGAGCGGAGCCGCGAAGGCAGGAACGCTCCTGCTCAGAGTTCCCGCCACTACCGCAGCCGATGTTGTCTGAATGAATGTTCTACGCGAAATGGGAGACATGTTTTCTCCTATCCTTTGATCTTCTTTGATCCCGCATCCCAGGTTGCGATGGTCTTGTTGAAGTAGGCGTAATTGGCCAGATGGCATCCAATCGCGGCATTGTTGCCGAAGTTCTCGTTCTCAACGACTTTCTTGCGAGTGCGGACCGCATTAAAGAAGTTGGCCTGGTGTTCCGAGAGGTCACTGTATCCAGGAGGCAAAGCAAAACTTTCTCCTTCTTCATCCACCTTGAAGTCCTTCACTCCCGGAAGCGGATGATCGGCCGCGAACTGCTTCAGATACTCGTTCCTCATTTTTTCCGGCCATCCATAAATGGAATAGGCCTCGGGCTCCGGCCGCGTGTCTTCCGGCTTGAAGGTCAGGGTCGAGTCCTTAATGATCATGGTTCCCTTGTTTCCATAAAACCCGATGAACTCACCGCCGCCATTCATAAGGTTGCAGCGGATGGCGGTGCGGAAGTTGGGATAGTCGTAGTGAGTCTCGATGAGATCGGGGAAATCACGCCCGTCCTTGAAATGGAAAAGTCCGCCCACCGATTGCGCCCGTTGCGGCGCCTGGTCGGTGCCGGTAATGAAATGAATTCCCGAAATCAGGTGCACGAAAAGGTCGCCGGCCAGGCCTTCGCCGTAATCGGTGAAGCAGCGCCAGCGGAAGAATCGCACCGGGTCGAAAGACTTCTTAGGAGCGCCGTCGATGAAAGCGTTCCAGTCGATGGTCTGCTCGCTGGCATCCGGAGGAATGGGGTAAACCCAGGCACCGCTCGGCGAGTTGCGGTCCCAGTAAGCCTGAATATAGAAGACGTCGCCCAGCTTGCCCGAGTCCCAGATTTCTTTCGCTTTCGCGTAAAGAATTGAGCTGACGCGCTGGCTGCCCACCTGCACGATGCGGTTATTTTTCTGCGCCGCTTCGATCATGGCGAAGCCATCGTCCACCGTGTGCGACATGGGCTTCTCGCAATAAACATCTTTGCCGGCATTGACCGCGTCGATGAACACCTTGCGGTGTTGATGGTCGGTGACCGCGATAATGACGGCGTCGACATCTTTGCGGTCAAGAATCTCCTTGTAGTTGCGGGTGGTGGGAACTTGTTTCTGAACCGCTTCCTGGGAGGCGATATGGCGCGAATCGTAAAGATCGCAGGTAGCGACGCACTCGACTCCCGGTACTCGTAGGGTGGCGGCCAGCAACTCACAACCTCTCACCCCGGTGCCGATCGAGGCGAAGCGCACCGTATCGCTCGCCGCCACTGGACGGCCAAAGCCCCAAAGAGGACTAGGTTGGAGCAGTGTAACTTTGGCGGCGGCGCCAGCGGCGACCGCTGCCGTTCCCATTTGCATAAAACGGCGACGACTCCAGGTGTTGCGCATTGAGATTTCACCTTCCACGTATAAATTCGGTTCTTAACTAAAGGCCCAAGAATTAGCGGAGCGATTATCGCATAGCGCGATGGCCACTTGCCTACAGAAAATCGATTTTTTCATCGATTGTTCCCCAGGTTTCCGGAATGGGATCAATGATTCGCTTCCCGCTGCTTGCGGATCTCGTCCAGACGCTTCCTTAAGTAATCCTCATACTCCTTTTTCAGTTTCGGATCTTTGGGAGAACCATAAATTTCGCTCGACTTATATCTTCCTTCATCGAATTTTTTCTTCGTCCACTCGTCGTGAATGTGAGTTTCGTCGGCACGATCGAGGACCTGCTTCACCGCCTGCGGCGGGATGAAGTAGACGCCCTCCCGGTCGCCAACGGCCAGATCTCCCGGCATGACCGTTACCCCGCGAATACGAATGGGAATGTTGATGCCAGTAAGCATGACGTTACCGATTGGCGTCGGATCCACCGCCATGAAATAAGCCGGCATATCGATTTGCGAGATGCCATCCAGATCGCGGATGCTGCCATCCACCACCAGTCCGCCGCTGTGGGTGGCCTTCATCACATAATAGAAGAGGTTGTCGCCCACGATTGTCCCGTCCACTTTCTTCCCGAAAAGATCGACCACCAGCACGTCTCCCGGCTGAAGCATGTCGATGGCAGTCTGGTTGTGAAGATTGTCCAGGCCTTTGGCCTTGGCCTTGGTTTGCGCCACATCGTCTACGTCCGAGCGCAGCGGCATGAACTGCACGGTGAACACCCTGCCCACCATGGTCTTTCCCGGATGGAGAATCTGGAAGCCATCGGCGTACTGATTGTTCAGTCCCTTGTACTCCTCGAGGCCGGCCCAGACTTCTTCCGAAGAAAGCCCGCGGGCCCGCTCGATCAGGTCATCGGGTATCTTCGGACGCCCATCGGGAAACCGGCCGAATGGGTTTTGTGCGGTGAAGTCGATTAGATCTTGCTTGGAAAACGAGAGAAGTTGAGCTTGAGATGGCAGAGCAAGGAAGGAGACAAAGAGCGCAAAAGCGCCGACTAAAAAGACAGGCCGATGAAGCATCAAAGTTTCACCTCTTGTCAGCGAAAAGTCTCAAATCCTACCCCCTTTGTCAAACCTGGCCGACTCGCCTTCCTCATGCGAATCTGCGGAAAAGTGACCACTACGCGCAACCATTTGCACAGGAACGCCAGTCCACTGCGATGTTGGTGCTTCACACCAGGGGTTATTCCGTTGACATGCGACGGCGATAAGTAGCAGAATTCTTGCACTTAAATGGGGTATTTTGTCCGAGGGCTGAACCGCCCTGTGGGGTAAGCGCCTCATGGCAGAGTTTTGCCAGACTTCAAGAACTCCATTTCTCATCCCCCGATTTTGTTCGAGCCTACGACCGCAAACTTGTGGGTGAAGACTGCCATGTTTTATTGGCGTACCCAAGGTAAGGGAATCTCCCAATGACAAATTCGCACCCGTCCGCCGGTAGGAGTTCAATGCAAAATTCCACATTGTTAAAGAAGTATGCAGCCATGCCTGTTCAGTGGATTATGACTTGCTGCTTGGTTTTCCTTGGAAGTCAGCTGTCGTACGCGGCAACCTGCACCACGACGCCCGCAAGCAACGCCCCCAACGACCATACGGTTCTGATGTTGGCGACTACTCTTACTGATTCCACGGGTAACCCCGCCGGCGACCTTTGCGCCAGTCTTGAAGCCGTGCAGGCGAACGCCTTGGATCTGGATGTTGAGATTGACGACGCCGCAGCCTGGGGAGCCAAAACACAAGCGCAATTCGCAACCTATCGAGCGATTGTGTTGGGCGACGCGGATTGCCCCACTGAAACCAGTGGAACTGTAGGAGACGAGTCGGTCCAGGCGGCGGTGGCGAACCAGCCCACCTGGTCAGCCGCAATCACCGGACCGGTAGCCATTGTGGGCACTGACCCGGTTTTCCACTACATAACCGGAGTTGCCGCGGGTGCTACGCTCACGCAAAACGCAATTGCACTGGCTACCAGCGTACCTGGTAGCCCCGGCGCCTATATCTGCCTTAGCTGCTATTACGAGACCATTTCGGGCACCCAGACAGTAGACGTGCTTCAGTCCTTCGGTACCTTCACCGTCGCCGCTGGCCCGTCTAATTCAGTTAGCATTTTGGCTGAAACCAATCCACTGGTCACCAGTCCGAATCCCCTAACTGGCGAAGATCTATCCAATTGGTCCAATTCTGTCCATGAGGTCTTCACCGCTTTTCCAAGTACATTTACGGCGGTCGCGCAATCGAACGATCTGGAAGCGCCTTACATCCTGGCCAGCAACGGCCAGACGGTCCCGTCGCAAACGAAGACAGTCGATTCGACCGACGAAACCCCGACGGAATTCGATTTCAATGGTGGACCGGGCGACGGCGGCGGCTACGCCTACACCGCCAAACTTAATGACGGAACTGTGAGCATAAAAGTAACGCCGGTCTTGAAGACCCAGGCGGAGTGTAATGCGCTGATTCGACTGAACCCGGCATTCACCGGCGCACAGTGCATGGTCTACGAAAATGCCGACGGCGTGGGCGGAAGTTTTGCCGTTATGTTCGAAGTGACCTGTCCGGACCGCCCGAACAGCGAATGCGATAGCACCGACAGCACAGGCTCCTTCGACGCAGAACTGGGTTCAGAGTTCACCTTTGATCTAACCACCCACAATCCAGACTTTGACAAAATCAACCCGCAGCCGGGTTGGCTCAAGGGTCATGGGCCCGACAGCGTTCATCCCTGTAGCGCAAACCCCGATGGAACAACAGCCCTTTTCCAGAGTAACCAGATCAAGTCGTTCGAATTTGTGGGGGATCCCCGGGCGACGACCAAAGGAACGAGCGGGGGTACGGGTTCTTGCTGGGTTGCCACCTACAACACACCGAATGTCCTGCCTGCGGTAAGCGTCACCACACCGTCGGAAGGCGCGGTGTATACGCAGGGAGCTAGCATCGCATCGAGTTTCCTCTGCACACCGGTAAATCACGGCACGGACCCAACCGGGCCCTATCTTACTGTCTCCACTTCACCTACGCCGGGTTGCACTGCCATCGTAGATGGCGTGGGCTCACCCATGACGTCGGGATTTGCCATCCCCACAACATTAGGGCCGCACACCTTTGTGGCTACGGTTCATGACTCCGGCTCCGATAACCAAACGCAAACCGTCCACTACACGGTGGCAGCGAGCGCGACCATTGGCATTTCACCCAACCCGGTCAACTTCGGAACGATCTACCTGGATAAGAACCCAAGGCAGACCATTACCGTCACCAATACTGGTGGGGTACCGGTCAAGTTCACCAAGGTAGCGATCACGCCTGGAACCGGGCCGGATGCGAGGGGCTTCAAGACCCAGAACAATACGTGCTCGGGGACGTTGAATCCGGGCAGGACGTGCTCTGTCGTTGTGGTCTTCAATGATGACCATGCAGGCCTATCCACGGCAACGCTCTTCTTCTATGACAACGCTTCCGGAAGTCCGCAGGGTGTCGGTCTCAGCGGGAACGCCATCAACCCCAAGATCAGCGTGAGCCCCAGCACTTTGAGCTTCGGGACCCACAAGGTGAACAGTACCAGCAGCAAGACGGTTGTTCTGAAGAGCACCGGTACTTCTCCGCTGAACTTCAATAGCATCACCCTGGGCGGTACCAATGCGGCAGACTTCACCAAGAGTGGATGCACCTCCAGTTCGCTGGCGCCCGGCGCCAGTTGTACACTGACTGTGACTTTCAAGCCAAAGGCCAAAGGCTCACGGTCCGCCAACATCACCATCTCGGACAATGCGTCCAATAGTCCGCAGAAGGTTACGCTAACCGGAACAGGGAATTGACAGATCAGGTAGAGGTCAGGCTTCGAGGATAGGGAAGAGGCATTTCTTTCACGCTTCGAAGCCTGATTTTTTAGCGATATCAAAAGCTCAGATTGACGCGGGCGGGGAAAGGTCGTAATCAGCCTTTGGTGTTTTGCACTGCCTGGGTCGCAGTCTTGTACATGTTCTTTAGGTCTTCCCGCTCCAACAATTTTTCTGCCCCGGGGTCCTTCTTCATTTCGTCCAGCAAGCGGACGACTTCACGATAATCATCGCGCGCTTCATTCTGGTTGCCGGAACCCGTGGCGATCTCTGCCAGAAGGTAGCGCGCCCTGGCACTTAAGGGCTTCTGTCCCAGCTTGTCGGAGAGCAGTAAAGCGCGCTCCAGTTCCGTCCGCGCCTGTGCCGCATCGCGGCGTTGCATCATCGCTTCGGCAAGCGAAATGGATGACTCTACGGCAACATACTTCATCCCCAGTTCGTCCGCGCGCTGAATCAGCGGCTTGAGGCTGGAAATAGCTTCCTGCCCTCGTTTCTGTGCCACTGCCATGTTGGCCACTTCGGCCTTGGCCACGAGAACGGTGTTCGGATCCTTGCTGCGGGCCGCCGCCTGAAGAGCCTGCGAATAGCTCGCTTGGGCCGACTTCAGATCCCCACGGTAGAAAGCAGCGTCCCCCTGAACTCCGAGAGCTTCGGCCAGCATGCCATCATTCTTGAGTTCGCGAGAAAGGCTTAGCGCCTCTGTGAGATCATCAGTAGCTTCGCCCCCGCGTCCGGCAAAGATGAGAGATTGCGCTTTTCCCGCCTGCGCCTTCGCCATCCAGAAAGTTTTATCCTTGCTGTCGCGGAGCGCTTTGACCGCATCCTGCTTGGATTGAATAGCTGCGCCGAACCGCCCCTGATAGTCAAATAACTTGCCGAGGCTGTACGACTCGATGGCCGCTCCCTGCACGTCGCCCATATTGCGCCGCAAATTCAGTGCCCGGAGATAGTACGAAATAGCCTGCTCGTACTGGCCCAGCTCCGACCAAGTCTCCCCGAGATTGTGGACCGCTTCCACAATGTCCTGAGGAACGTTCGATTTTTCCCGCAGTTGCAGAGCTTGCTGGAAATAAGTCAGGGCATCTTCGTATTGCCCTTTATCCAAATAAACGCTGCCGATGTTGTTCAGACAAATCGCCTGCAGGCCTTCGTTGCTGGTATCGCGCTGAATTTGCAGCGATTCTTTGTAAAGTTTCAGCGACTGCTCATGATCGCCTTGTGAATCAATGAAATTGCCAAAATCGAGCAGAGTAGCTCCAACCCCTCTTTTGTCGCCAATGGTCCGCCGGATCTGCAGGGCTTCTCTAAAATTGGCTTCGGCTTCCTTGTTCCTGCCAAGTGTGGCCTGGGTCTGCGCCATTTCATTCAAGCTTAGAGCCAAACCCCGTTGTTGTCCGATTCGCCGCCAGATCGCCAGAGCTTCCTGCTCATTCCGCATGACCTCGTCGGGCTTGCTTAGCATGCCGTAGGCTACCGCAGTCAGGTGGAGACTGGCGGCCTTCACTTCGTCATTGTTGGATTGGGTGGCGAGGCTGGAAGCTTGCGTCAATGGACCGAGGCTGCCTTGGGGATCTCCGCTCTTAATAGTCACCCGGCCTAGTTCAAGAGTGGCAACAGCGTCCTTCGGATTCTCAGAGACCAGGTTCTCGTAGTATTCCCGTGCTTTCGGAAGATTTCCTGACTCCTGGTAAAGCCCGGCCAAAGCCGAATTCACGTCGGAATTGGCCGGCGATGCCTTAGCCAGAGTTTCGTAGGCCTTGATGGCCTCAGGATAGTTCTTCGTCACCTGGGATCGAATGGCGGAAATTAAGTACTTTTCCGCCTGAGGAAGGTTGGGGCTCAACTCTACTGCTTTGCGGGCAGAATCTTCTGCCTGGCCATCGTAGCCCAGGCTGCTGTAGCTTTGCGCCAGTCTGGCCAGCCCCAGCGCAAAGTTAGGGTCTTCCTTGGTGGCCGCCTCAAACTGCTTTTGGGCTTCGAGATTCCTTCCGCTTCGCTGAAGGTCGGCGCCTTGGTTGTAATCGCGGAGTGCGGCCAGGGACTGGGAACTGGGCTGGAAGGAACTGGCTTTCAGCTCTTTGAGGACGTCGTCCGGAAGCGCAAGCTTCTGGCGGATAGATTCAGCCAGCCGGTCAATTGCCGCCGGAATTTCCTTTTCGCTGTGGACTTCGATATTGAGCGGGACTGTGCGGCCATTCTTGATGTTTTGCAGAGTGGCATCGATGCGGATTTGATCGCCGAGCTTGACGTATTGCCCCCACACTACAGAGTCAGCTTTGCTCGACTCGGCGACCCGGTTCACCGATGTCGGATCCAGCACGGTCGAAGATGAGATCCGCAAGTCGGTAAATATCTGATGCATGCTGTTTGGGCTTACGGTGTGCAGACGGGCCGATTGGCCAACGTCGGTGGTCAGAATGTCGGCCATATAGGAACCCAACCAGTCCATGGTGGAATCGCCCGACGCGTTGCGAAACGGCAGAATTGCCAGAGAAATGGCGGGGCCGCCAGATCCGGCGGTTGGCCCGAAGAGTTTGTTGCGAAACAGGAATCCCGTCACTGCCAAAACCAGGGCTACCACGATACTGCCTAACCATTGCCATGGGATGTCCTGTCCCCAGGGTTTTTCGCTGGGCTCGAATTTGATCGTAGCGGCGGCGCGTTTGCCCTGCCAGACTTCCAGGTCCTCGAGTACTTCAGATACATTCTGATAGCGGACTGCCGGATCCCGCTCCAGACATTTGCTTACAATGCTGGACAGAGCCGGCGGAATGCTCGCGTCATGATTTGAAACCGGAACGGCCCGCTCCTGGGTCCGCTTGAGCAGGCTGGCGATTGCGCTCTCGGCATGGAACGGCATCTTTCCCGTCAGCAACTCGTAGAAGATCAGACCCAGCGCAAACAGGTCGGAGCGCTGGTCGAGTTCCTGACCCAGTGCCTGCTCCGGCGACATGTACTCCATCGTGCCCACGAGAGCGCCACTCTGCGTCATACCGTCGCCGCCGATCGTGCGTGCCAATCCAAAATCCATGACCAGCACGCGGCCGGTGGTATCCCGGATAATGTTCTGCGGCTTCAGATCACGGTGAATGACCCCGACGCTGTGGGCGGCATCCAGCGCCTGGCAGACCTGACGCATGATTTCGACGGCTTCTTCGGGCGAGAACTTCTGCTTCTCGCGGATGAGCGAACGCAGGTCCTGGCCGTCGATAAACTCCATGGTGATGAACTTCACGCCTTCGCCTTCACCCAGGTCGTAAATGCGGATGACATTTTTGTGCGTCACCTGGTGTGAAAGGCGGAGTTCGTGCTTAAATCGCTCGACGATGGCGGCATTGCGCGCCAGTTCAGGCCGGATGACCTTCAGCGCGACAGTGCGGTTTAGTTCGCGGTCTTTGGCTTTGTAAACCGCGCCCATGCCGCCCTCGCCCAGCACAGTGAGAATTTCGTAGCGCTGCGCAAGCACAGTGCCGTTCTTGAAGAAATTTTCGTCGTCCGACTGAGGCGGCCTTGCTCCCGGCGGAGGCGTACCCTCATGCATGGTGGCCGCATCCGGTCCTAAATCGACCATGGTGGGAGAGTCAGGCGGTGGGCTAAGCGAACCGGATGAAGAGCTTCCGCTGGAAACGGCCGCAGTACCACCGACGAAGGTAGGGAAATCGTCGTCGGGATGGTTTTTACCCTTGTTGTCCATGGAACTGCTCGCCACTCCCCTGGGTGGTCACAATTGGGTGGCCACAATCCTTGATCCGCGGAGAGAGCTGGTCAGGCAGTGCAGTCTGGCGCGGCATCCTGCAAGTGCAAGCAGTATATAACGCTAGGTACGGCTATCCAAGGCGTTGGACAGCTCGGACTTTCAAAGGTAACCGGTGGTTCTAACGCGCTGCCGGGGCTTCTAAAAATTGGAAAAACTGTTCGACGTGAGTCACTTGCAGGGCCTGGCGGACACGCTGGTTCACCCCCACCAGGGTGAGAGTGCGACCATTCTCTTTTTGACGGCTCACGTACGCGCCCACCAGGGCTCCGATGCCGGCGGAGTCAATGTAGGGAACATTCGTAAAGTCAATGACGAGCTTCGGTGAGGCGTCGGTGCGTGCCTTGTTCTGGAATTCAAAGAGATTGGAAAGCAACAGCGGGCCGTTTAACCGAAGAACGCGCTCACCTTCCTGGGAACCGGTATCCTCAATCACAAGGGGCTCGGATTTCATGGGAGGGAATGTTAACCCGATGGCATGGGTCGGTGTGTTAAAGGAGTGTTAATTGTCGCCCTAGAATTCTTGGCGCTTTAACCTTTCTATTTGCTCAAGATGGCTGGCGCCATGCTTGGCGATTCTCTCAACCAACTCAGCGACCGTGAACTGCCGGCCTAGTTCGGGATGAAAGGCGCCCTTGTCGAGATCGCCGGGCTTCAGACGGCGGAGTAATCGCAAATTCTGCATCCGAATTAACCCGTATACAGCAATGAATTCTGGTGCCGGAACCTCTATGTATCCGAGATTGCTCGCCCAGGCATCCTGATCCATGGGCGCAATGGTGGGGGAGCTGTCTGCCAGCATCTGGCGCAGGCGGTAAGCATAGACGATCTCTACATCCGCAATGTGGCCGAGAATTTCCAGAATGCACCACTTATCAGCTGCGGGTTTGTAGCGCAGAACTTTGTCGGGCAAGCCGGAGACCGCAGCGGCGATTTGCCGCGGATTCTTCTCCGCGTCGTCCAAGTGCTTTTTCAGTTCTGCTTCAGTCATAGCCGGCCCCTATTTCACTTCAACCTTTTCCATCCACTGTGCTACTTCTACCTGCCAGCCCAATTCTTTGATCATTGCCTCGCGCAGTTGAGATGACGCGGACGGCTCGCCATGCACCAGGTACGTCGCATCTGGCTTGTTGCTGAATGTTCTTAGCCACTCCAACAACTCGCGGGTGTCGGCATGATCGCTGAACTGTTCGAAGGCGACAATCTGTGCGCGAATGGGAACGGCTTCGCCGAAGATCTTTACCTCTGCGGCCCCGCTCTTGATGGTAAAGCCACGTGTGCCGGGCGCCTGAAATCCTATGAACACTACTGTGTTTTTGGGATCGGGTAGCCGCTGCGCAAGATGATGAAGAATGCGCCCTCCGGTGACCATTCCGCTTGAGGAGATGATAATTGCCGGCATGCGGGAGTCATTGATCTTCTTCGATTCCTCCACCGTAGACGCGAAGTTGAAGTTGGGCCACTGCAATGGAGAGCCGTACGCCGCTATCAGCCGTTTGGTTTCATCACTGTACTCTTCGGTGTGCTCCAGAAAAATCTGCACTGCCTTGATCGCCATCGGGCTGTCGGCGTAAACGGGTACTCGCGGAATTTGTCCGGCTTCCATCATCTCTTTCAGGATGAACAGAAATTTCTGAGTGCGTTCGACGGCAAATGCCGGAATGACGACACTCCCTCCACGTTCGACAGTCTGTTTGATTGCCACCGCAAGTTCCGGTCGAGGGTCGGTTACAGGATGCTGGCGATTGCCGTAGGTGGATTCCATCACGACCAGATCCGCACTCTCGCCTTCCGTTGGCCCGGAACGAACGGCCTCTCCCGGAGCTACATTCTTATCGTGCACGCGGCCGATGTCGCCGGTAAAGAGAAGTCGCCGTGTTTGGCTGCCCGACCTTAGGGTGACCTCCACCATGGAAGAACCCAGAATGTGGGCGGCGCGAACAAAGCGAAACGAAAGTTCAGAGCAGAGGGTCTTGGTCTCTCCGAACTGAACCGGGCGAAAATACTTGAGGCTCTCCTGCGCTTCTTCCAGGGTATAGAGGGGCAGGGCCGGATGGTGCTTCGAGCGGTTGTGCTTGTTGTAGAAATTAGCATCTTCTTCCTGCAAGTGGCCGGAGTCGGGCAAGAGGATACCGCAGAGGTCAATGGTGGCCGGAGTCGCGTAGATCAATCCACGGAAACCCTGCTTGACCAGGCGGGGAATCCAGCCGGAATGGTCGAGGTGGGCATGCGTAAGGATGACGGCATCGATGTCGCGCGCCGGAATGGGGGTGTCTTGCCAGTTTCTTTCCCTCCACTCTTTTTGTCCTTGAAACATTCCGCAATCCACCAGCGCCTGACAGCAAGACTTCCCCATGTAATCGGCGCAGGTATTGATCAAGTGCTTCGATCCAGTAACGGTACCCGCCGCCCCCAAAAATTGAATATAGGCCAAGACTTCCTCCAGTCGGAATGAATCAGACAGCCCGCCTATTTGGCGGGCGCTTCAACTTTGAATGCGTTATTCGTAAGATCAGACTCCGGAATACTGCCGTCGTTCACCGTGACCTGCTCAGGTACAGTAGTGGTTTGCAGGCGAACTGAGTTTTGGGCTTTTCCCTTAATTTCCACACGCTCGGATGACTCAATGCCCTGGTAGGGCGTGAACACGGGAACTTCAGCGCCGGCATCGCCCAGGTCCTCTACGGTGACCGTGACCAGGTAGGTGTTCCGCATGGTCTGTCGAGGATAGACGGAAACCATGCGAAAGTCAGGCAGCCCACGGTCACGGTACACCCAATCGTCGAAGAACCACTCCAGGTCGCGCTTCGATTGGGCCCCGACGAGGTGTTGCACATAAGAAGGTTCGCGATCGTCCTCAGTTCTATACGCTTTTATCGCCGCCTTTAAGGTATTGTCACCTAGCATATCGCGTAGCATCCACCAAACGTACATTGCTTTACTGCGGTAGAACTCTTCACTGGCCGTGTTGATCAGAGATTGACTCCCTGGGGCATTGGCGTCGTGTTCGGCGGCGATCGCCTTCTCCCGCTCCACGATCTGCGGACGATACACGTTCATAAAGTCGAGCGCCGCCTGTCGCCCGGCCTGTCGCTCCGCATAAAGTGCCTGCGCGAAATGAGCCAGACCCTCATAGATCCAGGGACGCTGCGAGGGAACGGCCGCATGCGTGAGTTGATGAACCGCCGTACTCTCTGCGGTCGCGGCACTGAAATTCAGGGGTGTGAGCAACATATTACCGCTTTCAAAGGGTGCAGCTTTTGAATCCGCTAACTCGACTACGCGAACTTTTGTCTTGGGAGCGCCAAACCATTCCGTTACGAAAGGTGTGACTCTGTCGGATGCCGTCTGGTAGACGTTCGCTGCAGTCCGGTGGTCGGGAAGAAAGCTGGTGTCGCCGCTATCCCCGCTTGCGATGGAATAATCGCCGGCAACAAAAGTGGGTATGGTTAATCCCAAACGGGCAAAATTGTGCTCGCCGCACTTTGTAAAGTCGCCTTCGGATTTTTCGGGGTCATTCTTGCCGGTGGTAGCTTTCGAGGGCAAATCATTCATCAGCGCGGCCTGCAGGTTTTCTTCGCGGCTCGCAAAGGAGCAGAGTTCCACACGCATGCCGGATGCGGCGTTCCTCTGTTTCCAACCCTGGATGGCCTCAAAGACGCTGTTACCTTCCGATAGGCTTACGGCATCCATGGCCACTGGGTACCACGCGACATAGCCAAGGCCACGCACTGCGGTGTCTGCCTGACTGATATGGTCCCAATCGGTGTGGCCGGCGATTTCTTTAGGCACGCCCATCCGGGTCAATCGGGTGGAGGCAAGCGGTATGGTGCCCTCATAACCGATTTCAAGTTCCAGCGTGCCTTGGGGGGGGACTTCCTTTTCGAGAGTGACGATTGCCTCGGAGAGCGATCCCGTGTGATCGATGTCGGAAGTGTAAGGCTGCGAGACGAAGCCCAAAACCTTGCCGTCGCTTCGAATAGAGCGCCACGCCAGGGTGGAAGAGATTTGCAATGAAAGATTTTTCTGAAGGGAGGTCGAGTCGTTGCGCAGCGTGAGCGTTCCGCGCACACCCAGGCGGGCCTGTTCAGCCTCCAGTCGGACATTCAGGTCGTATCTAGTAAAGGTGAAGGCATTGCGGTCAAGGCCGAAACTTGCACAACCAGACAGTAGAAAAAAGAAAAAAAACAACTTCCTCATGGGTTTCGCCGCTGGCGCACCACTTCATAGAGAACTACTCCGCCTGCAACCGAAACGTTCAAGGACGAGACTTTACCGAGCATGGGAATCGATACCAGAAAGTCGCACTTGCGGCGTACCAGATCGTGAAGGCCTTTAGCTTCTCCGCCCAGCACGATCGCGCAATCCATCTTGTAGTCGATCTGGTCATAAGTCTGTGAGGCGCGTTCGTCGAGGCCTACAGTCCAGATGTTCCTGGCCTTCAAGTCTTCCAAAGTTCGGGCAATATTCGTGACCTTGGCTATGGGTAGATGTTCACTGGCGCCCGCCGAGGCCTTCACCACCGTTCCTGTAACCCCAACCGCCCTTCGCTCCGGAATGACTACGCCGTCAGCTCCGGCTGCGTCCGCCGTGCGCAGAATCGCACCCAAATTGTGGGGATCTTCTACTCCGTCGACAACCACGATCAACGAATGTTCTCCGCGTTTACTTTCGACTACGTCATCCAATTCGTTGTATTGCTTGGATGAAGTGACTGCTACGACTCCCTGGTGGGCATTGTTTCCCGCCAGGCGATCAAGTTCAGGGCGCTCCAAAAACCGTACGGGCACATGCTGCCGTCGGCACTCTTCGATCACTCGCTGCAGACGCAGATCGTGGCGCTCTTTGGCCACACCAACCCATTCAAAACCTCGGGCTCGGGCTTTCAGGCCTTCGGCTACCGGGTTAATTCCGTATATGAAATTCATGCGATCTCAGTTTACTGGAAATACCGCCATCAGCAGTCAGCGCCCAGCAACGGCGCCTCTTGATAGACTCATATCTATGCCATCGGTTTACATCCTTTCGGGAGTGCGGACGCCAATCGGCAAATTTGGAGGATCATTGGCATCTCTCACTGCGGCAGACATGGGGGTAGTCGCAGCCAAGGCTGCCATGGAGCGTGCCGGAGTGCGGCCCGAACAGATTGAGGAAACCATCTTTGGGAACGCCCGCCAGGCCGGAGGAGGTCCCAACCCGGCACGCCAGATTTCGATTCGCAGTGGTATTCCCAAGGAAGTTCCTGCCTACACGGTGAACAAGGCGTGTGCGTCGGGGATGAAATCCATCGCGCTTGGATTTCAGGAGATCGCCACCGGCAACCTGGACTGCGCGTTAGCGGGGGGCACAGAATCCATGTCAAGGCTGCCCTTTTACCTTGAGGGCGTTCGCTGGGGCTACCGGTTAGGCAATCAGGAACTGGTGGACGGTATGTATCGCGACGGTTTTTTTTGTCCCATGGCAAAGATGGTCATGGGCGAGACTGCCGAGGTTCTGGCGGAACAGTACAAGATTGGTCGGGAGGAGCAGGACCAGTTCGCGCTTTGTTCCCAGACACGGGCCGCGGCGGCCATTGAGGCGGGACTTTTTACTGATGAGATCGTGCCCGTCGTGATTGAGAGCAAGAAAGGATCGCAGACTCTTAGCGCTGATGAGCACCCATTTGTTGGGGCGTCGTTAGAGAAACTAGCCAAGCTCGCGCCAGTTTTTTCGACCGACGGTTCCATTACAGCGGGCAATTCTTCCGGCATCACGGACGGTGCAGCCGCGGTAATTCTTGCCGGGGAAGCTTTTGTCAAACAACACCACCTAAAACCGCTTGCTCGGATTGCCGCGATCACCTCGGCTGGGGTTGATCCACGAATCATGGGTATTGGCCCCGTGCCGGCTATGCAGAAGATGGAAGCGAAACACGGGCTTCGCGCAGGGGATTTCGACCTGGTTGAGCTCAATGAAGCCTTTGCCGCGCAGGTATTGGCCTGCGATCGTGAACTCCATTTCGATCGCGACAAGTTGAATGTTAATGGTGGCGCTATCGCGTTGGGGCATCCCATCGGTTGCACTGGTACCCGGATCACTGTGACCCTGCTTCACGAAATGTTGCGCCGCCAAGCCAAGCGTGGAGTGGCTACCCTTTGCGTCAGCGGGGGGATGGGAATGGCTTTGGCAATCGAAAACGTCAGTTAGCTGGCAGCACTCACCGATACTCAACCAAGGGTGCGGAGGCAAGGCTGTATGACGGCGCGCTCTTCAGCGGAAGCGTGAGCCGCATGTGCTGCAAAAGATCGAATCGCGCAGCGAATATTTTCCGCAGTTAGCGCATAGCCGAGAACCTCCGGCCTGATATGGAGCCACATAAACCGGCCTGAATTGTGGTTCATCACTTAACGCCCAGACTAAGGCGATTACCCAGCCGACGACCGTCCACCCCGTCAACAGGTTCAAGATCAGAATCGCCCCGGCGTTGCGCTTATTGTGCGCGATGATCGCGGGAAGAAAATAAGCGAGACCTAAAGCAAGTAGCGTCATAAACGCCTCCGATAAACTCGAAGACTCGGCCCTGAGCTAATTATCCGATACCTCCGGCTCTTCCGGAGCAGATTTTTTAGGAGCGCGCGGCGCTTTCTCGCCTGGCGGGCTGGGCGGCGCAGGGGCCGTCAGGGCCACTGCCGCCCGCTTACGGAGCTCAATCGTGCCATGTTCGTTGCTCAGCACCAATTGGGGTCCGCCATTTCCTATGGTTCCAGTGGCCAGGGTTTCTCCGCCGGAATTAGTGATCTGCAGTTGTTCGAAATCGCTCTGTACCTCACCGTCACGTGCCCGAGCGTCGACCCGGAAGGCGGCCTTGTCGGGTAGATAAATCTGAATATCTCCCTTGCGGTTTTCAACCTGCATGCTGCCGGTTTTGGCAACGTGTACTTCCACGGCGCCATTTTCATCCTTGAGCCGCACATCGCCGATCACGCCTTCCAACACAATGTCCTTGGAACGGGTTGTGAGCCGGACCGGCCCGGTGATATTGCTGGCACGCAGGTCGCCCGAGTCGAGGTCGAGGTCGCCGTCCAGTTTCGTGAACTCCATTTCGGTACGCGACGTCTTGAAGCTGACCGGTTTGGCAATCTTGCTCAATTTGAGGGTTTCAACGAATTCACCATTAAGTCGTACGGAGCCTTTAATGTCACTCAGCGAGATGTCATTCACGTGGCCATCCACGGACACGTCGGAAGAGACTTGCGTTACGCGGGCGGAACTCCGCTCTAGTGAAAGGTCGACCTTGCCGTTGATGTCGCTCACCGAAACTTCACTTCTCTGACTATTGATCTGCAGATCGCCGTCTCGCCCCAGCACACTGATGTCCCCTCGCCGGGCATTGATCGATACCGAAGCTTTCCGGGGAAGAGAAACCTCCATGTCACTTGTTACCCAGTGATCGCCGGCGCCTCGCGTGTTGGCGCTCAACATCAGGGTTTTATCGCTGGTGGTAATCTGCGGCTTGGTGCTGGCGTTGTATTTTCCTGCCTCGTCTTCTTTCTCCGCGTTCACCCGTTTGTGGATTACCACGTGAATCTTGTTGTCGTCGGAGATATTCACCGCCACTGCGCCGCGTTCATTGGTGATCTGTAAGTTGCTTCCCGCGGGAAAGTCCTGGTCGATGCGGTCCTCGAAAGTGTAGGTATGGCCAAACATCGGAAAGTCGCCATCGTTGATATTGATGTCCATCTCATCGCGGATTGCACCCCAGTTGAGCCGTGATGTCTGGGTTGCGGTCAGGCCCAGGGCGATGAGGAAAATCAGCAGAAAAATGCCGCCCGCCCCGATGCCGGCTGCCCGCACACCGTCCTTTTCAGCCTGGCGGTATTCGAGAAACTTGACCACCCCCCACAGGATCAACAGCAGCGGCCAGTAATGGGCAAAGATGCGGCCGAGGGAATCCCAGTGCAGGATCCCCATCGTCCCCATGAGAAATATGATTCCCAGGATAATCAGTACCAGCGGGCCTGCAAGTGACCGCCTTGGCCTTTGCTGGACCGGCGGAGTCATCGTTGGGCTAGCCATGGATCACCTCACTTGGTGGCGGCGGAGGAGGTGCTACATCAGGATTTCCCGCCGGCGGCGGAAGTTCCACGTGTCCTTCCGTGGAAGCGTTGCTCTGGTAAACCTTGATCAGTCCGATCACGATCAGCAATGCCGGCCAGGTCCTTCCGAACGACACGGCATCGTCGAGCAAGAAAAGAATTCCGAGCGTGACCAGTATGGCCGGGCCCATCAGGCCCCGAGCACGGCAGCGATCGCAGGAGCATCCGGTCGTATGCTGGCCTGCCAGACCCCAGCGCTTCACGAACAGCCATGCCCCGATGCCGATCAAAATAAGCGGCCAGAAGCGGTCAAACCTGAAGAAGAAGATGTCCATGGTGTGCAACAGGAACAGCACACCCAGGCCGACCAGAATAATGGCCCCGGTAGGCACATTGCTTTTAGTGGCGCGCTCGCCGGTACTGAAAGTTCTGGTCAGTCCAAAGGGATCGGGCGGCGTTTGTCCAGATTGAATGGCCGACGCCGACCGGATGGCATCAATGATCTGGTACACGTAGAAGAAGCCCATGGCGATCCCGAGAAAAGGGGCCATATGGCCGTGGCCGGAAATAAGCCCCCAGAGGATGCCGACAAAAATCAGCAAATGCGCCAGGCCCTTAGCGTACTGTCCGGTATAGACCGCGCCCACGCCGTAGGGAAAAATACCCGCCAGAATTCCCGCCAGCGCCGGAATCGGCCCGCCGGTGCGCGGCGGCACAACCCCAGGAACCGGAGGCGGCGTGGTTCCTTCTAAACGGGCCGCCAGGCAGCTTTCGCAATAAATCACGCCATTGACGGACCGCATGCAATTGGCGCACATCGGTTTCCCACATGTGCGGCAATACGCGACTGCTGCAACGTCGGGATGATTAGCGCAGTTCATAAATCCCTCCTGTACGTGGTCACCATCGCTACAGGCGGCTGATCGGGATAAAAAGCCAGCACGGGCTGACCTTCCCATTGGCTGTAGTTGCGTTCTTGTTTTTGTTCTGGTTGTCCACTGGTGTTGTTCTTTTGCTTCTTGTCTTTCTCTTCCGGCTCCGGCTGGGTTGGAGCGGCCACCCGCTTCAGTTCTCGGACCCGCGATTCCACCTCATAAACGAAGCGGATGTTTTCGTAATACTTCACGATCCTGCCAGAGGTCTCGTAATAAGTACGGCGGACCGCGCTGGGGCGCAGGTCGATGTGCCGCAAGTCGCCGAGCTTGACTCCCGCCAGGCTCATGGTGATCGACATGGAGAAGAACACCATGCCGAACGACATGGCGAAGCGCGGCTGCCGTGCCATAGCCACGACCGGAGCAATCACCGGCCACAGCCAGCCCGTCAGCATCTCTTTCCACGATCGCGGCACCTGAGCATTTGACCGGTGACTTTCGCGACCCGTGGTGGCCACAAGGATGTTGTGGACCAGGTTCGCCGGCGGTTCCACCGCATCGAGCGATTTGAGCCAGCGCCGGCCTGCTTCGGCTTCCGCGAACAACGGCCCGCAGGACCCGCATACCCGGGCATGGGCCTGGAATGCTCCCAGCCTTGCCCCGGCAAGCGTGCCTTCGATAGCGTCGCTCAAAAGGCCGTCAAACTCGGCGCACTGCATTGAATTGTTCTTCTCGCCTGGCATCACATCACCTGCTTATAGGTACGTTGTAGTAGGCGTGCAAGTTCCGCACGCCCCCGGTTAATTCTGGACTTGACCGTCCCCTCCGGTACCTTCAAGACCACCGCGATCTCGCGGTAGTCCATATCCTGTAAGTCCCTTAGAACCACCGCTTCCCGGAGGTCCGGGGACAGCTTTTGCAGGGCCTGGTGCACCATTTGCGAGGTCTCCCGGGCCTGTACCCGGCTGTCCGGAGCCGCCCCTTTGTCCGGAATTTGCTCGCTAAGTGGCATGGCGTCTTCATGTTCCGTAGGGGCGGCATCGAGAGAATCGGTCATACGGTCCTGCTTCTTCTTACGAAAATGGTCGACCAGAAGGTTCCGCGTCACTGTGGTTACCCAGGTCATGAACGCGCCCTTTTCCAGGTCATAAGAACTGAGCGTCCGGTACATCTTGATGAAGACTTCCTGGGTCAGGTCCTGAGCGTCGTCCGCCGATCCCGCGAACCGGTAGCAGATGTTGTAAATCCGGCGATTGTAGCGCTGCACAATTTCCTCCCAGGCCACAGCGTCGCCGGCAACGCAGCGACGGACCAGCATGGCGGCAACCTGGGCGTCTTCCAACCCGCACTCCCCGAGAACTTAAGGCTTTTCGATTTGCCGGGAGACCCTCTCCGGACGAGTATCGGTCTCCGGCTCAACACCACAATCGTGGTACGTCATTGTGGCAACAAAAGTTCTAGGCCCCGATTCTAGGCTTGGCAAACCAAGGCATTCTAGCAGCCAACAAAGCTGGCGAAGAAAGAGTGAACAAACAAATATCCGTAAAAACGTTGCTTTGCAACGCCTGCGCCCGCAGAGCAGGGCAACGTCTCAACAACCTTCTGGTAAAGAGAAGCTAGTTCCAACCCATGACGAAACGTCTGATATTTTCCCGTTGACTTAGAAATTTGAAACCGCCAAGCTGGGATATCGCGCGTCGCCACGCGCTCCTGTTCAGGCCCGGAAGCACATTCCGGAGGCCTGCATGTTTTCTTTCGACCAAGATCCAGCCGTTATTCCCAGTCGCTCCATCCTAAGCCCGCTAACCCAACAAAGACTGACTGAGGTCCATCCCGCGTTAGCGGCTCGGGCGCGGGCGATGGCCGAAGCGCTCGCTCACAGCGGATTTCGCATTCAAATCACCCAGGGACTGCGCACCTGGGAAGAACAGGATGCTCTCTATGCAAGAGGCCGAACCGCATCACCCATCGGGCATGCTTACATCATCACCAATGCCAGGGGCGGACAGAGCTATCACAATTTTGGTTTGGCGGTTGATATTGTTGTCTTGGACGCAAACGGCAAGCCGAATTGGGACACCGATCATCCCGGATGGGCCGCCGCTGCTGTGGCGGGAAAGTCTCTAGACCTGGAATGGGGCGGCGACTGGACGGGTTTCAAAGATATTCCTCATTACCAGTACACGAATAATCTCCCGTTGGAACGCTGCCGGGCGTTTTACACCTCGGGCGGCCTTTCCGAAGTCTGGAGGCACATTCGGTAAAAATTAGGCGTGGACATTTCTGTCCGGGGGGCGCCTTACCGCGTTGTATGATCTTCGTTACGTCCTCTACTATGCCGCAACTCACATATTTGGAAGCAATCCGGCAGGGAATCTGGGAAGAAATGGAGCGCGATCCCACCGTATTTTGCCTGGGAGAAGATATCGGCATCTACGGCGGTGCGTTCAAAATCACAGACGGCTTCATCCACCGGTTCGGAGCGGAGCGCGTGATCGACACGCCCATCGCCGAGTCAGCTATAGTCGGCGCCGCCTTCGGAGCTTCCCTTACCGGCATGCGTCCGGTCGCCGAATTTCAGTTCATGGACTTTATTCCATGCGCCATGAACCAGATCAGCAATATGGTCGCCAAAACCCACTATCTGTGGGGTGCCCCCGCGCCTTTAGTCCTGCGCGGACCCAGTGGTGGCGGCGTCCACGGCGGCCCATTCCACTCCCAAAATCCTGAAATGTGGTTTGTTCACAATCCCGGGCTCAAGGTAGTTTGTCCTGCCACCGCTTACGACGCTAAGGGTCTGATCAAGGCTTCGATCCGTGACAACAATCCGGTGGTCTTCTTCGAGCACAAGTACCTCTACCGCCGTATCAAAGACGAGGTTCCGGCCGAGGATTACGTGGTGCCCATCGGCAAGGCCCGCGTCGCCCGGGAAGGCCACGACCTCAGCATCATTACATATGCTGCCATGGTTTTCACCGCTCTCGAAGCCGCTGCAACACTCAGCAAGGAAGGTATCGACGTCGAAGTCCTCGATCTGCGTTCTCTGGCCCCGCTCGATCGTGAAGCCGTGGCCGCGACTGTGCGCAAGACCAACAAAGTGATCCTGCTGCACGAAGACACGCGTACCGGTGGCATTGCCGGCGAGTTGGCGGCCATTATCAATGAAGAAGCATTCGATCACCTCGACGGCCCCATCGTTCGCATCACCGCCCTCGATACTCCCGTTCCGTTTTCTCCTCCTCAAGAGGAATATTTCCTGCCTAAAGTGAGCGATGTCATACGCGAAGCTCGTAACCTGAAGGCATATTGAGGGCTCTGTAGTGGAATGAACCCGATTCATTCGGGCCGTGAGACCAGCGGTCATCCAGGAGGCCTGATGCGAAACTTCATCCTCGGAATCGTCGTCACGATTGTGCTTCTGGGCTTCTTTGGCGCGGCCTACCTCTTCCTGGGATACATGGACACCAATGCCGACGCCCAGCCCTCGCACACCGAAATGCGGATTGCCATGAGCGCGCTGGACGCCTCTATGGACAAGCATGCTCCACGTGTTACCAGTCCGATCTCCCCAACTGATGAAAACCTCATTGCCGGCATGAAGATCTACACCATGAACTGCGCCGGCTGTCACGGAGGACTCGATAAAAAGCCCAGTGTGTTGCAGCACAATTTTTACCCGCCCGTGCCGCAACTCATTCTCCATCCCCTGGACGATCCCGATTGGCATGTCTTTTACGCGGTTCGCACCGGCGTTCGCTACACCGGAATGCCTGCCTGGAACAATGTTTTAGAGGAACAAGATATATGGAAGGTGACCGAGTTTCTCACTCATCTAGAGAAGCTTCCTGCTCCGGTGCAGGAATATTGGAAGAACTCCTTTGGCACGGCTCCGGCGACCCCTCCACCTGCCAGGCCCGAGGAGCAACAACACTAGCTTCCGGCAAAAGCCTCCCCACATCTTCGATATAATCGTAGGTTGCGTCCAACCATAGAGACGCTGCCACGGAAGGATTTCATGCCGACTGACATCATCATGCCCCAGATGGGGGAGTCTATCGTCGAGGGCACTATTACCAAGTGGTTGAAGAAGACCGGAGACAAGGTCCAGCGCGACGAGCCCCTGTTTGAGATTTCTACCGACAAGGTCGACGCTGAAATCCCGTCGCCGGCCGCCGGGATTCTCCAGGAAATCAAAGTTGCCGAAGGCACTACCGTACAGGTCAATACCATCGTGGGAACCATTGCCGCCGATGGCGAAGCGGCATCGGCAGCTCCCAAAGCTGCTGCTTCGGAACCGGCAAAAAAGGAAGCCCCCCACCCGAAGGCCCCGATCGCCGAACCCGTCCCGGCTGCTACCAGCGAAGAAGACGAGCATGCGCGCTCGTCACCCCTGGTTCGCAAGATTGCTCGAGAAAACAATGTCGATCTGAGCCAGGTGGAGGGTTCCGGGCTTGGCGGCCGCATCACCAAGCAGGACATCATGGCGTTCCTCGAAAAGGGAACTCCGGCGCCCGCCACCGCGCCCGCACCGGCGGCAGCCCGTCCGACTCCCGCTCCCCCGGCGCCGCGGCCTGCTCCTGCCGCCATCCCTGGGGAACTTGTTCCGCTCACCAACATGCGCCGCATCATTGCCCAGCGCATGATTGAGTCACGCCGGACCAGTGCCCACGTTCACTGCATGTTCGAAGTGGATATCACTCGCATTGTCAATCTCCGCAACAAAGTGAAATCAGGTTTCGAGCAGCGGCATGGCGCACGACTTACCTTCATGCCGTTCTTCGTCCGTGCCACTATCATCGCCCTCCAACAGTTTCCTATCGTCAACGCCTCATTGGAAGGCGACGCAATCCGCTATCACCGCCACGTAAATGTCGGTATTGCTGTCGCCCTCGACTGGGGACTGATCGTCCCGGTCCTCAAGAACGCCGACGAACTCAACTTCCTTGGACTGCAGCGCGGCATCACGGATCTCGGCGAGCGTTCCCGCGGCAAGAAATTGAAGCCCGACGATGTGGAGGGCTCCACTTTCACCATCACCAACCCCGGACAGTTCGGTGCGGTGTTTGGTCTGCCCATCATCAATCAGCCCAACTCCGCCATTCTGGGCATCGGCGGCATCATGAAGGTGCCCCTTGTGATCACCGACAAAGATGGTACCGACTCAATTGCCATTCGTTCGGTGGTGCACCTCACCCTGGGATACGATCACCGCCTGATCGACGGAGCGGTTGCCGATCAGTTCATGGCTGCGCTGAAGAAGACGCTGGAGAACTGGAGCGAAGAGGTCGGTTAGTTACTTGGCTGCTTTGGCCCAGATGGACGCATTGAGACATTCCACGGTGCCATCGATCACTTTGCCCAGGCCTTCCTGAAACTTGGATTGGTCAACGATCTGTTTGCTGGTCACGGCATCTGCCATGGAAAGAGCGGCCTGTACGAATGACAGGGCCGCATCTTTCTTATCATTGCCGGAACGCCCACCAAAAAGCCCTTCTATGCCATTGACGACCGCGGGTACGAATGCGATTCCCTGCAACAACTTTGCCAAAAAGTTCATGATCCATCTCCCGTACTTGAATTAACTAAGAACTAAGAACCGAAAACTAAGAACTGAATATTTGCCTTACCCAAGGCGCATAAAACTAAAAGCGGGTATCACCGGCGCTCGTGCCAGGCAATTCCCGCGCTGATAGCTATGGTGATGGCGGCATTCATCAATCGCTCATAGACATTGCGTTTGATATCGCTTCGCTCCAGGGCCACGACTCGTTCGTCTATTAATTGCACGCGTCCCGGCTGGGTATTTCCTGCCAGCATGTCCATCTTGGCTTCGAGCCGGCCAAGCTTCTCCAAAACTTCACTCTTGAAGTCGCTGTCGGTGACTCGCACCACCAGCGGTTGTTTCATGCCTGTGGGGGTGTGCCGTTCCATAGTGTCATTACTCAGATTGCTCATAATGGATAGTCGAGGTGAATCGCCGCCGAATATCGTGAATACTTCCGCGTCGAAGATCCGTCATACTGCCGCAGGTAATAGTCCTGAATTCGCGAAAGGCGTGGCACAACGAAGCTCTGCGTACTGAACCGTCCCACGAGGTTCCGATCGTTGTCGGGACCCCAGCCGAAATCGCTTCGCCGGACTTCGAATCCTCCGCCGGCCAACGGTGGAGTTCCCGTGTCCAGAGTGATAGTTGTCGACGTCACCGTCGCCACCGAAACCTGAGCCAGGTCGGCCACAAAAGCTGTTCCCACCTGCGATATGGTGACAGCATTGACCTTCAGCGCTCCCGCGTGCGGAGCTGTCGTCACCTCATAGGCCAGAGGCAGTGCCGCGTCATTTGCGAACTGAATGACATAGCGGCAATGCTCTCCTCTCAGGTCATGCACGCCAATGTCTACCTCACGCACGATCGCAGAAAATACCGCGCCGCGCGAAGGCGCATTGACCTGCACCGCATCGCCCGGATAAACGTCCGAACTGCCTGGAAGAAAATCACTCCAGGTGCGATACTCGCCCGCCCAGGCTGGATTCACCGCATCGTCGAGGATGGCCAGCGCCGCGTTCTCACAATCCTCAGACGTTCTGGATGGCGGGGAGTGCACGATCCGGACTAGGCTCCGCACACCGTCGTCGCTGCCATGCGCCACAGCCGTGATGCTCGCTGGACTCGTGACCCTCGCCAGCGCCCGCCCAGTGCCGCGATATCGAACCTCAATCAATTCGTTGGCTATCGGAGCGTACGCCGGGAAGAACTGCAGCGCGGAATCGGATGTAAGTGAGCACTCTGCGCCCTCGATTGCCGTACCCGCCAGGCGGGTTCGATAGCCTTCTCCCGGCTTCGCGCTTCGCACCTCGGCATCCACGGCCTGAATCAGCCGGGTGAATGCAATGGAACAGTGAAGGCTGGATGCGTTTACTGGGGCGTAAATGCAAAAGCCGGGAGCGTTGCTGATGACTCCATCAAACAACACTGTCGAAGGTGCAACCAAAGACCCCGAATCTGCCGGATCGATGTCATGTACCTCAAGTACGACACGGACATTCGCGCTGGCGCCTGCTCCTCCGCGCCCGTTTCCCGCGGGCCGGGCCGAAGAATGAAAGACCTGCTGTGAGCGATAAATCTGCGTCGTGTAGAAACGCGTGGTCAATACGTAATGGTGTCCTGCGATCGTCGTCACGACAGGCCCGTTCAGTACTCCACCGACTAACGCCTGCAGGTTGGATTGGCCGCCGCTAGGGGTGACCTTGAAACCAGCCATGCATGCCGCCACCGACACAGTCCCTTGGTACAAACCGCCAAGTACCCCGTCCGACGCTGCGCTGAACGCGACATCCCCATGCTGCAGGATGAATGCGCCCCCCAATTCAATCTTCTCTGCAAAGGAAACCAGCGTCTGTCCGTCCGAGCCGGCCCCCCCATTTACCTGGAGCTTGCCGCCACTCACGGAAACCGCGCCGGTGGGATCGGTCTTGACCCAGCGCGAGCCATTGAGCGCCGTTCCTGCGTACTCCTCCTCGAACAACGTATGGTTGCTGCGCGTGAAAGGACTCTGCGAAAGATAGAAACGCAGGTCGGAGCCGTTGCCCACAAAATAATCGCGAACGTAGTCCTGTGGTTCTATCAAGCCCAACAGTGTTAAGTCATTGATGAGTTCGTCACGCGAAGTGAGCGTCAGACCATCCGGAGAAAACTGCGGCGATGACTCGTCGAGGGTATGCACGGTCGTTCCAACCGGCGCAACACTTAACGCGCCGCTCTCGGCGCGGTATACCGCACGGGCCCTCAATCCGACTTCTGCGGCATGTTCGGAAAACTTCTTTTGCGGGTCGGCGGTATACGACGGTAGAGTATCTAGGCTCTGGAGTTCGCTTCCGTCCAAGATGCCGGGCAACAGATCGCTGCTCATTTGCTGAAGCGCGTTTCCCGCGCTCCGTGCGACGAAGGGTGTGCGGTCCGGAAGCCGCTTGCGGTCCAGAATGACTTCGTCACTCTGCACGATCAGGTTGTAGCGATAAACTAACCCGACTTGCCCCCAGCCCACATGCTCCAGTACGGGAGCATCGACGATGTAACCTGTGAAGAGAGCGCTGCCGTCATCGTGCGCCAAAGTGACCCGCGCCCCATTGACGGGAACCACCAGTTCAGTTGAAGCCGATATCAGGCTGAGACGTAACTCCGAGGGCTGATTCATCCGGCGCTTCACCATTGGCACCCGCGATGCATCCACTGCAGCCGTAAAGTCGCGCGCTCCAGAGCCGTTGAAGTTGTCAATTAGCACTTTCATTTTTTAGTCCAAAAAAAATGGGCGCACAGTTTTGTCCGCCCGGTAGCGCCCAAGTCTCCAGAAGAAGTTCAATAAACCTCAGCCCCACTCGCTGGAAAATAGCTGCGATAACAAAGCACCTCTGCTCCATCGTTGTCATCTACCGCAGAGAGAGCCAAAAACGACGCGCGCAACCCCAAAGCTGCGATCGGAGGAGCGACAGTCGCCGCCCCTTCCCGCTGGAAACCCGCCTTGAACGCCGGGCTGAGACGCGGATAGTAGAAGCAGACTCTGCCCCCCGATTCCTCTTCTGCCACAAACAGTCCTGACCACTCCTGAAAGAACGCACCGCCCTCGCGGTCCACAAACGCAATCACCTTTTGCACCGACGCCCCTTCTGCCGGAACTCCTCCCAGCAAGGGCCGGGTCAACAACACCGACGTCACCGTCTTCTCCGCAACGCGCCCGACATTGAAGGTCACCCGCCTCACATAATTCTCATCCCGGTTCACATCATCCGGATCCTTGACATACGCTGCCGCGATTCCCGAGCCTACATACCCCGTCTGCTGCGCGTAGTCCAGGTCCACCGCGACCAGGTCGCCAATCGAAAATGCATCCACCGACCCCGCACCCAGCACTAACTCGCTGGCCGTCGAGCCTGCCAGCACCGCGACCCCCGCGATTGGGGTGCCTCCGGAAGGTTGTGGCACGGCATTGACATCCGGAGCCAGCACGTTCATGTGTTCGGCGCCGCCCGCCAGCGCCATCTGTAACTTGCCCCATTCCCGAAATTCGAACTCCACCTGTGCGCTTAACGGACCGCGGAATAGTTTGCTTGCTGCTCCCCGCAATCCCGCGCGCAGTGCTTCGGAAGGCGTATCGCATGCACGCTGGAACTTGTCGATCCACCCCAGATCAAGCCACGGCGCAGGCGGAGAATCCAACAGGAAAGCCCCGCACTTCCCCGGATCGAAGACCGCAGGTTGCTCGGTCTCGCGATTCACCGGAGCGAAGTAGGCACGCACCCGCCGCGAAATCAGGACCATCGCCGCCCGCGCCGATCCTGTACTCATTGGAAATTCACCTCGGGAAAGAAGAACACCTTCAACTTCGCCTTGCGTTCCAGTCGAATCCGTTGCGTCGAGCGTTCCTGTGTGATCACTCCACTCAACTCTCCGAACTCAGGTCCGCTCCAGACGATCCTCGTCTCTAGATCCAGGCTGGGCGACTGGCTGAAATCCTGCTTAGCGGTGTTCGAGGGCTGGCAGATGCTGAGCAGCTCTGTGTCCAGCGCAGTGAGTTGACGTCCGCGGTCCACTCCGCTCTCCGTCGAGCCCAGCGTATGGTGCGAGATTACGCAATCCATCTCCATCAGCCGTCTCAAACCGCCTTGCCCTTCCACCAAAGCCGCAGGCCCCCATTCGATGTAGAATGCATCTGGCAAAGGCTCCACCGGAACCACCACCTCGTTTTCCGCAACGATGATGGCGGGCTTGGTGATTCCGTTGATCGTCACGGTGCGCGCGGGGTTTAACGCTGCCAGGCGCTCCCGAAGCGCCATGAAGAAACTGTCCTTTGCAAACTGCATATCCGATTTGCCTTCCTGCCTCGACATCCATCTGAATGCTGATGACTGTGTGCCGCGTGCTGTTCTTAAAACAAACTTCCTATTCCACGCCAATCACCCTGTACAGGTAAGCCGTACCCGCAAAACACTCAGTCGTGATCGAAGCAATGTGAAACGTCTCTCCCTCGTAAATTATTCCCAGAGCCCCGTGGAGCAACTCCGTTCCCGAAGCCGCGTTGCGATCCACCGACTCGGACGCCACCACCGAGGCTGGCAACAAGAATTCCAACTTCCGTCGCGGCCCCTCACTTCCTGTGGGCAAATTTCTGGCTATCACCGGAGAAAACCTGACCTGCTCCACTCCTGGATCAACCAATCCCAACTCGGTGCTGGTGTCCTCCGGCAGCACTTGCAGTGGAAACAACACCGTAACTTCCGACCCGCCTAATGCCCGCAACATTGCGTCCGCTGCCCTCACCAAGGCCACCCCGCTTATGCCGAACCGCATCGTCTCCGGCATCTCATCCCACCTTCTGCGCCACGTAGGGCGCGAGCAGCGATTGCACCGTCGAGTCGATCAACGCATCAGAAAAATATTCCAAATGCATCCGGTCAAGGCTCCCCCCGCGGACATTCAGTGCTGGGGTAGCCTGCAAATTCCGAACAACCTGCGCGCAAGCCACCTTGACCTTGTCAGGAATAACCTCCAACCCGGCGGTGTACGCCACATCCACTTCACTGAATCCCAATCCCACCGGGTTCAATTGGAATGAAAGCTCCCCGGTTTCGGCGTAGACATCGATGCTGCCGACATCGATATCCGTCCAACTCCCAGGAAGGCCAAACGTCAACGCTACATCTCGCGTTAACTCATCCACCGGCCACTCTCCCCGGCGAGGCATGGCGTAGCGTCCGCGTGCGGAGACCACCGGGCTCGTGGCCGGCGCCACCGCGGTCATGGGCACGTATGTCACTCTCACCGAATTTCTCCCTTGTGCGATCCTCCGCCGCTCTTCGTATTGCGCTACACCCAGCGTTGCTCTGCGGCAATGTGCGTCGATCACGCTCGATGCCGAAGTCACCCACCCGTCCGGTGTTGTGCCCTCTAGCCCGTACGCCACGTAGTCCGACGGCGATAGATAGTTCATAGAATTCTCCCCCATGGGTGGAGAGACGTAGCTCTGCTACGTCTCCACCTTCCATCTACCCATTCACTAACGGTCGACCTTGATTTCGGTGTGCGCATACGAAGCACCCTTAACCACCAATCCACCGAACTTCACCACTACCATCTGCGAAGCCAGCGACCCGGTCAGTCCCAACTGGAATACCCGCGGATTTGCGTCCGTCAGCCAGTGGTACTCGATCATGTCCTCGCTCACTACGTAGCAGGGAAGTACCGCGGTACCGGATCCGGGCGTTCCTGTGTAACCGAGCGACCATTCAGGAATCAGCGGCAAATCCCCGGCTTGCGTGGACAGCGTCTTTACCCGCAGTCCAGCCGCCACCTCGGTCGTCGAAAGCACGACGTTGTAGGCGCTCTTGATCTCCTGGTCAATCAGATCAAGCAGTACCGGATTGGCATAAATCGCCGTCGGCCGTACTTCGAACGACGAACTGGCCACCATCTGCGCCACAATGCTCTTGATTCCATCCACAATGCTGTCCGTGGTGCCGATGGTATGGGTATTGCCCCCGGCCGCAATCTGACCGATCGCGCCGAAGTACTGCACCGTTGTCGGCGAACTCAGAGACGTGTCAGTCCCGTTCCACAGGGCGACATCGTGAGTCCGCAGCAGGCCTTCCACCGCATCCGCCAGGTCCTTTGCCTGAAGGAACGCAAACTGGCTTTGCTGATTACCCACCTCCATGTCGAACAGGTTGTAGTTGATCTGCGATACCAACGCCTTCAGCGGTACACTGCGCTCCACCCGCGTTGGTGACCCGCTGGTGGGAGTAATGTTGCGGGGATCGACAAACGCATTCGCAGCCGAGGGCGAGACAATCGCTGTCTGCTCAAAGAACCGTGAAGGATGCCCGGTGGCCGGCACTTGCTTGATCCGTTGCCCGAATGCCCCGCGCCGCCGTACGATGTCGGTAATTTCTGTTTGATAGCGATTGACTTCCACCGCGCCGGGCCCAAGAAAATCAGCCGCCGCATGCAAGTCGAGAAATTGTGCCTTCATGTTTTCTCCTGTAAAAAAAATTGCCTTTCGATTGACTGGCTGTGGCGACGGCTCCCGCCTTCGCTTCGGCCCAAAAAAAAAGGCCCGGTCAAAAAGACCGTGCCCTCAACTGAGAACCGAGAACCAGGAACTTGGAACTAAAATGCCGAGCGGGGAATCCCCAGTTACTCGATCATGCCCGCCCGTGCCATCTCTGCCTTGACAGCAATTCTCTGTTCAACGCTCAGAGTCTGCAGGCTCTTGTCGAGTCCCGCGCGATCAAAGTGCTCACCATCGTTACCACCCTTGCCAAGCAGTGCCGTTACGACGGAAGGCAGAGTCTTCCTTTGTAAGCGCACCGATTGAGCCTTCAAGTCCTGATTCGATTTCTCCAACTCCGCCACTCGTGCCAGTAACGGTTGGGGATCGTCCGATTCTCCATGCCGTTCTTCTACCGCCGCCACGATCCGGTCGACCTTGGCGTTCAGCGCCTCCTGCTGCGCGTCCAGCCGTCCTAGTACTCGATCCAGCGTCTCAGCCGCCGCCGCCAATTGTTGCGCGGTAACCGCCAGTTGTCCCGTCACCTCTTGATCCATGTGTCCTCCTTGTTAATTCTCCAACTCAATCCAGGTTTCCCGATAAGCCGCCTTGTCTCGCCGTAGGATTGCCGCTCCCGTGAACATCACCCGGGTCAGCATCCACACGCTGGCTTTTATGTCCGCAACCCGCGCGTCAGTGATCTCGTAAGACATTCCCAGAGGCGACATTGACGTCTTTCTTACTTGATCCACGATCTCGGGAAAATCCTTCGCGAAGAGGTGGCCTCCCAGTTCCAGGTTTCGTCCGGCCAACTCTGCCCGCGTAATCACACCCACCTTCCGTCGCGTATCATGCCGGTCTAACGCCGGGGCATAGTCCAGAGCCATGCCCAGTAAAGACGGCAGCGCAAGCTCAGCCGCGCTTCGCGTCAGTAGTACGCGATGTCCCTTGGCGCCCGAAGGTGGCTTGTCGGAAGGAACATCGACCACTGTCAAGACTCCGCGAAACGCCACGCGATTGGGATGCTGTTCCACCATCGGCATCTCAATTGCCATCGACTCCAATTCAAGTCTCATCTTCTCTCCCGATCCCTCTACGGCTGAATGCCAAATAATGATCGCTGACCATTCATGTGCTAAATCTCCGCCAACCCTCTCATGCGCCGTACTTCGTTCACCGTAACCACGCCATTCCGCAGTAAGATTTCCTGAATCTGCGCCTCCTCCATCTCGTTCCCCACATCCACGTCCGCAAATACAAATTCCAGATCATTCCATCCCAGCTTCTTGCTGATGGCGTTTCGCGTCAGGTGTTCCGCCAGCAACCGTGCCGTGGGCACAATCGCCTGGCGGAACGCCTGATCGCTCATTTCAGCTGCCGTAGACCGGTTCACGTCCCGATCGATTCCCAGCAGCTGCGGGGGAAGGTCAAAAGCATTCGCGACAATTCGGATCAGAAATTCCTGCCATCCCAGCCGGAGGTCTGCGTCGGTGCCTCCACCAAACCTCAATACCTCCGGTTTCTTCTCCACCGAAAGAATCGGCACGCGCCCCGTTCCTTCAATTTCGTCCTGCCACCAGCGGATAAGCCGCTCGTGGTGCTCCGGAGTCAGGTCCTGCAGCCATAGGGCATACTCGACCACCGAATTCGAAGCCAGGCGCGCTGCATAGCGCGAGGCTCCCAAAAATGCGTTGATCGTTTCGAATGCCACCTCTAGCCTGCCTAATCCGAACGGCGTATGTGTCCGGGGGTTCAGCCGGATGTAAATAAGCTCGTCATCATTAAGCGCAATACTCGCCTCCGGACCAAAGCGGCCGGTAACCTGCGTATATCGCACCGAGGAAGCCGCCCCGTCCCAATCCGTTCTCATTCGAATCGTCGAGCCATCCACCGGCCAGAGCGTTAACGGACTGGTTTCATCTCCGGTGGTGTCCACCTCAATCGCGCCGAATCCCCCCACCACAATGTCTTCCAGAACCTGTTCTGCCAGGGAACGGAACGAGTCCTCCGGATTCGGCTCCTCGAAGTTTCTCGTGAGGATTTCGGCGCGCAATGTACCGTTTGGAATCTGCTCCAGTGACAGTCCCCGCTTCGCCTGTATCCGCCATTTCATTCCTGCAATGCGGTCTTTCACCGTGTTGATGGCCTTTCGTGCCACAGGAGTTTCCGAAAAGCGCCGCAAGTTTGCGGGTGTAGGCTTTGGCATGCTGTCCGCCCGCGGGCCGTAGGTATTAAAGATGGATGGCAGCGCTACCGTCCGCCGCCTTTTCTCGAGCGCCAGGTCCGGCGACACTCCCGCCACCCGGCGCATGGCGCCGCGAATCGCTTCTGTAATTTTCATAGTTGTTAATCCGTGGCGCGAGCGCTCTCGCCCGCGAAAAAGTGTCCGCAAAATAAAAAGCCCGGCGTCAAGCCGGACTGCCTACCCTTTCCCTACCCTGTCATTCCGAGCGAAGCCGAGGGACCTTGCGTTCTCTATCTCGTAACTAAGCCCGACCACCTAAGAGTTCCATCCGGGCCCGGCCGGCGATCTCTCCCATCATTCGCTCTTCCGCGACCCTGACCCCGCGTTCGGCAAGCTCGCTTAACGCATACCCAACCTCCGGAACTAGCGGATCATACTCACCCACCACCGCCGTGAGTTCCGCCGCCGTCCCATCCCCCCGTGCCATCCCCGCCACAATTTGTGGAAATCGGCTCGCCAACGAGATAGCAGGCTCGATATTTTTCTTCAACGAGACGGCATGAAACAACCTGATTTCATTCCCTACCCGATACCCAAAATCAATCTTCAGTGGATCACCGGGCCGGGTATAAGGGGCTGCCGCTATCCCCTTGGACATCAACTCCCAAACCCCGGCATCCTCAAATGACTTCCGCATGGTGTTCCAGGTTTTCTGCCGTCCCGATCCAACCATTCGGATGCCCCGGGCACCCACGTACGCGGGGGCATCCACATACATCCGCGCCAGAAGCTTCATTTCCGCCTCGGGGTTCTCCGCCAAACACCCTTTGGTGGCCGACAACTGAATCAGATTGGAAAAGCCCTCCCTCATCTTCTTTAAGAAGACCTCGCGATTCGCAGCTTTCCGCAAGTGGTCTCTAATCTCCCGCTCCATCGCCTGCAGCATCTCGATGTCAGCATCGCGATCGAGACAATGTACCCGCCGCCAGTCTTGAGTAAACCGAACGTCGGCGAAGCTGGAGCCCTTCGCCTCGCTTTCTAAAACTACAACTCCGATATTGGCGAACTCCTCCCGGACCGCGTCTGGCACATACCGCAGCAGGAAAAACTCAAGCTTCCGCAAATTTCCCATCGACCCTGACCTTCTCCTACTGATCCATCCCTCTCATTAATTCCACAGAGGGAAAGGCCGCCTCTGTGAAATCCGGAACGCCAGGATCAGATTCCTCACCAGTGTTCGCCGCTCAATCAAGGCCTGCGTCAACCTCTCCAATGCGTCCCATTCGCCGCAGTACCATTCCGGAGGGATCTCCTCCGCGACTCGCCAGATATTTTCTGAGTCCATGCTTTCTATGTTGGAAAGCCACGGCTCAAATGACTGCCATCCCGTAACCCCCGCATAGACTTCATTCCTCGCGTAAACTCCGCGTAACGGATTGTCCGGGAAGTTCCACTCTCCTGCGTTGAAGCAATAGCCTTGATCGATGAAGCTCGCAGTGTAGTTTCTCTCCCTCGACTTCCTCCAAAAAGCCGCCTGTCGTCCGTTGGCATTGCCGGTCCATTTATCAACCGTCAGGATTCCGGCAAATGCGCCCACGTTTCTCACTCGATCGAGCATCTCCATGGGCAGATAGTCAAAGACCTGCCCCTCCAGCGGGTTGACAGCGTAGCTTGACCCAAACTGCAATCCGGCCTGGCAGGGAATCGTGTTTCCCGCCAGCTGAATATTCAGTTCCGGCGTATGCCGCACCAGCCACTCTTCGACCTCGACCACTTCTGCGGCCGGGACTGGCAATCCAAGCACTTCCGCCAGCCGCGTTGCCAAAAACTCATTCGCCAGCACTCGCAGGTGCTGGGGATTGTTGCGAAATTTCACCACATAGTAATGACCATCGTCGCAGCGCATCATGTGCCCCTGCGCGCCGCCTCGCATTCCCCGTATATGCTGTACCGCTTTGACCGCCATGCAGAAACAAGGAATGTGGCGCGGCCACCCTGCCCGCGACTTCCGCCCACGACCTCATCTCTCTAGGAAACCCTGTCATCCCGAGCGAAGCCGAGGGACCTTGCGTTCCCCCGCACCTTATCCAGTGCCCATTCCCCTGTCTGTGACGAATGAACATTCGGGAACCAAACGCGACAACCCCCAGGTTTCAACCTCTGAGACTCGCCCGCTACCCGATTTCCTCACCGCCAACGCAATTGCCATGGCCATGACACAGTCGTCGTGTGTGCCGACCGCCGCCCCCGAGTTCCCGTCCGGAAATCGCACAAACGTCCGCAACTCATTGAGCAGCCACCCGCTGCGAAACAATCCTGGCTCCGCCGCCAGCACCGCCGCCAGGTTCTCAATCATCGCCGGACGGCTTACCGCAGACGTCAGCCAGCCGTCCTGCCCACCTTCGCGGTACACATTCAGGCATCCCTCAGCTCGCAAGTTTGCCAGCACGCCGTATCCATGATTATTCCGCTCTACCGCAATCAGCGCGTTGTTATAACTTTTTGCTAAAACAATCACCCTCTTCGCCAACTCTCGTGGAGGGAAATGCCCATGCAACTCCGCGCACTGAATGCCGCTGCGCCGCTCTACAACCTGCGCACACGCATAGTCACCCTCGGTCCCTCCCCCCGCAGGATCTACCCCGATCACATACTGCTTTCCCGCCTGCGAAGGGAACCAGACTCTTTCCCGCGCGTTATCGCGCACTTCCAGGGGTTCGCAGGCCCGTGCCGCATCGATCGACTCCAAATCGAAAATGCATTCTCCCGACGCCCGAAAACACGTAACCGCATCTTCCGCAAACTCTTGCGCCGCCAGTCCCCGCAGTATCGCGCGATTCGTACGCCGCCATGCAATCTGGGCTTCATCCAATCCAACTCGTTGCACCAAATCGGTCTCCTCTGGTGTCAAAGCTCCCAGCAAGGCCTCACTGCGATACATTCCTTCGTACCACCAGGGAAAGAAATGCCGCGCATGTCCGGTTTCCTCCGCTCGCTGCCATTCCTCATAAAAGATTCCGCCGGCTCCGTTCGGGGTCGATTCCAGCACAACCTCGCCTTCCGCTGGCACCGCCGCCCTCAACGAGGCCAGTGTTTCCTCCCCGTCACGCGGCCAGCGGGCGACCTCCGAGCAATGTAGGTTATGGATGGTCATCCCGCGGCCTGCGTTAGGGTCCGCCGCCGTCGCCACGCGGTATTCGCTGTCCAGCCGCGGAAAAGCAATCTGGCGGATATTGGCTCGCGAACGTACCAGCGCGCCCTGTTGCAACGCTTTGGGCAGGTTCTCCCAGAAGCGATGCACAATCTTGAAAATCTCCTCTGCCGACTCCTGGCTATGCGCCACCTGCACCGTCACCGATCCCGGCTGCGTGATGGTCTGAACAAAAAATCTGGCAGCGACGTACGTGGTCATTCCCATCTGCCGCGCCTTCAAAACAATATTTCTCTTGGTACACCGCGCTGAGTACTCCCTCTGCGCTCGGTTAGGCCTCATCTTTACTAACCCGCGAGTCCGGCTCCGAACCTTGAGCAAGCCTTCCACCAGCAAATCGCGAACTTCAACGCCTCCTACGCGATGCCCCAAAACCGTCCCCAACCTCTGCAATAAAAAAAGATCGTCGTTCACAGTACCCTCTACCAAGCTGAATGCTGACGGCTGAATGCCGTGGGCTGACCTAAGTAACAAAAACTCGCCTACTTTACCGTCCCCACAAACTCCGGCACCATTGCAAAGGCTCCCATCTCCCATCCCGCGCCGAACAGGCTCTGATCGATCCCTAGCAAATCAAATTTGTATTTGTCCGCCAGAGCGCTGCCCTCGTTCACCACAGGGGACTGCGGCAATGGCCGCACATCTACCATTCCCGACGCGGCATCTGCATACAACGTCGTCCCCGCAACGTTCTCTGCTCCGAGCAGGTAATCCACCAGACCGGTATCCGTCATCAGCGTCGCTCCTGAACCCCTCAAAACGTCAAGCATCACCCCCACTTGGTGCGCGGACATTTCATCTTTATGAAAGAAGATTCCAATTGGCACTCCCCACACCGCCGACTTGAACACGAGCGCCCGCAGCTTGTTCGCCAGTTGCGTATCGGTAAGCCCCTGAAAATTCGGTACCATCCCCTGGCTGAGAATGTTTTGCACGTTGACCCCACTCCCCAGCACAGTCGCTGCGTTCGGAGCCGGCTGCATACTCCCGGATCCGCGTGCCCCCACATAACCCGCTGCCACGGCAATCGCCTCCGTCGACGAATCCTCAAAACTTCCCGGGTATACGTACACTCGGTTTGTTGGAAGCCCCGTGAGGTTTGCCGTCATCCATGCCTTGGCCCACCCCATCTCGTCGGCCATCAGTCGCGCCTTGTCCATCTCCAGCGTATAGGCCGAACTCTTGATGTCCTGTCCCGCCACATCTGACAGGTCCTCGCTTTTCACCCCGGTCTTCGTATTGGGATCTGCCGTCACCGCAAACACTCCGCGCTGGTTCAACGTCGCAATAATTCCTCCCAGTGTGTCCAGGCCCCCGGGCACCAGGTCTGTTCCTGATGGACTCAAATCCCAATTCACTTGCGCGCTGGGATCTCCCGGCGCGGTAATAGTCAGCGTGTTCCCTGAAATCGTCAGAGTCACCGCGGAAGCCGCCGTTCCCGTGTATTGCAGCGTGAATGCATTGGGAAATGTGAAGTACTGGTGCGACACCGAATGGCTCACCACATCCCATCCATCATCAATCCACGACTGAAACGTGGGAATCAGGTCTCGTGACAAGTCGTAGCCGGTCACCACCGCAATGCTTAGCGGCACACCCTTCGCCTGAAACATGGGCAGCAAGCTGGAAATATATTGATGCGAACCATCCACCAGCCCGGGATCGTCGTACGTCAATGTCACCCGCGCCGGATACCGCGTGAATCCCCGAATGTTCGGTGGAGTGTCCGCTGCCAGATTGTTACCGCCATCAATCGGTGTCCCCGTCACATCTGTCGAAACTCCCGTCGCCAGATTGTTAGCGTAAAAGTGACAGTACGAATAAGTAACCGCCCCCGTGTTGTCCGCGAGCCCATACGTACGGTTGGCATAGCCGCGGCAATTCTTCAACTCCACTGCCGACGGAGTCCCATCAAACTGATATCCCTTGTAATTGCGGTGCGAATCCGTGTTGTACAGATGAATGTCCGCCGCTGTCCCTGATGGATGCACATAAAACCCGATCGGCGTCGTCCCATTCGGCACCTGGCTGTCCGCCAGCAGGTTCGCCAGCCAGATGTGGTCGCTCGCTCCCTGCACCTGGACACCATAAGCGTCATACCAATCCATCTGCATGTGCTGCACTTCCACGTAGGACACGCCATTCAGATTGATCAGACTCTGCCCGCTCAAAATAATCGGACTGACAGAGGCAAACGCCGTGACCGGATTTCCACTGCTGGAGTACACAGAAAGAATTTGTGTCCCGCTGTCGTAGTACCAATCACGATCGTGCGCCAGTGCCCCCATCGAAGTCTGAGCCGCCCCCCAGATCGTTCCGAATTGTACGAACTTCAATTGCGAGATGGCCTGCGTGGCGCTCAACGTGATCTGCCACACACTCCCCGAAGAATTCGACCAATCGGCGGTCTTGGTCCCATACAGTCCCGTGAACCTCGGAGGCCGACCCGTTCCATAAGCATCGAACTTGATCGTGTGCCCGGCGGTTCCACTGGAGGGCGGCACTAGCGTTTCATTCCACACCGCATCCCGCTTGAAGAGCACCACATCATCGGGATTAAAACTTGAGATCCCAACCTTCAGCAAAGTCCGCCATGGCGTTGCGGGAGTAAGACCATCATTTCCATTACTGCCTCCAGGATCGACATAGTAAGTGGTGGCCGAAGCCACGATCCCTGTCAGCAATACCGCCATCATCGCAATTCTTCGCACTGCAATCTCCATTTCCGGCTTTAACTGAGAACTGAGAACCAGGAACCAAGAACTAGGAATTCCAACCCACGAATTGCCCTGACCTGCCTCATAGCCGAATTCGACACTAAATAGAAAAAGCGCCCATTTTGGACGCCCCATATTGCCGAAATTGAGCTTTAAGTGCGGGCGCTGCGATTAAGCACCGTCAACTGCCCGGCATCCCCAAAAACTTCCCTCGATAGCGCAACCCTTTAGAAGTTACCCTATCTCACAATCAACGCCGGTATCTGTGCTCCGCCTGAAGACGCATCCGCCGGAGGCGTCACCGTCGCCGCCAATGTCCCTCCACTGCTCACATTCACCGCCGTATTCGTCTCCCGTGCAATCGCATTACTGCTCGCGCCTGCCAACGTAGCGCACGACGCCGTACACGAACTCGACAGCGCGATGTAATAGATCCCCGCTGGCAAAACCGCGCTCGCGCTCCATGAAGCATCCTTCACTCCGGTCGCAGCCGCGAACGTTGTTCCCGCCGTGGATCCGGTGTGTACCATCAGTGATCCGGCGGCGTTATACAAACCCAGATCGTAAGTATTCGCAGAATTGTCCGCCGTGCCGATGTCATACGTCACCGCCGACGTGCTGCACGGCGACGGCAGCCACACCTTCCACAATGTCGCCTTGTTAGCCGTGCCCGACAGTGTGTTGCCGGTCCCACTTGTTGTCGGATACGTTGTCCACAAACAGGTGCTGGTCACAAATGCCGTCGTTGCAATCTTCGTGGAATTGTCCCCAGCCGACGGGGTCGGCGCGGTCGGTATTCCCGTCAACGCAGGCGAAGCCAGCGGCGCGTAGGTCGCAACCGCCACCACTGAACTCAGCGCCCCCTGATGTTCCGGTCCGAAGAAATAAGTGCTGTTCGTTCCCACGCTGCCGTTCGTTACCAGCACTCGCCCAAGTACCTGGCCGCTCGCTGGATAACCGGCGCCTGCGTCGTGACAATCCCCCGCCGTGCTCGAACTGATTTGCACATAGTCTCCGGCGGTCGTGGCATTGTCGAAACTGCAATTCGCGAATCCGCTATAAGTAATGATCGAGTTCCCCGTCGTTCCCGCTCCTCCACTCACCACCCCGACAATGCCGCCGCTATCTGAAGTCGCGGCCTTTACTGCTGTCGCCGGAGCCCCGGTCAGCTTCGCCAGGAAGTTCAGGCTTGTTCCGGTCGTTCCCTCGTTCGCCATCTCGAGGGTTAAGGCCCCACTCGTCGTAATGTCAAACGAGGTGCCGGCATAGACCGTCTTCGGGCGGAATCCGGTTGCCGCGCCGATGGAATACGAGTTGTCGGCAAAAGGCTTAAAGGTTGAATCGGTAGCGACCGCCCAGCGTACCGTACTGCCGATGAGCAGCCCAATCCCCCTCTGCGAACCGGTCCCGGCATTTTCTGCTGCCAGCACAAAGTATCCATCTGTGTTGTCCCACTTCAATCCGATGCGCTCATAGTTCGAGGCATCGCTCCGGGTACGGTATACACGGAACGCCTGTGCCGTAGTTCCGTCGTACTGCTCAACCGTATCCGCATCAGGATTGAACACGTTCGTCAGCCCCAACTGCACCTCCGCCCCCGCATTCGAAATCACCTTGGGACAGTGGCATGTCTGGTCAAACCAGAAGATCCCATAATTAGCGATGCCTGTCGGCGGCGTAGTCTCCGCAAGCTGAATGATGTCCGCCGTGCTGCAATTCGCATTGCCGTTCGCCTGGATTCCGGTGGCAAAGCTTCCGCTGCACTGCGAAGGCGTTGCCGCCAATGCTGCCGCCGAGCTCACGCTGCCCGTGATGGCGCCCGTAACGCTCAGGTTAGCGTCCATCTGCACATCCGTCTTGAATTCCTTGAGCGTGGAAGTCAGCCGTTCCTTCCAGCTTGTGTTGTCGAAGACGCTTCCCACATAATTGGAAATCGAAACCGGCGCGCGAAATCCCAACTGAAAATTGGGGGGCGTCTTGGCGGTTCCCTGATCCAATCCGATCGCCGTGTCATTTGCGTCCCAGGTCGGACGGTGTTGCGGGCTCGAGAGTGTCTTTTGCGCATTTGAGTCGCCCAGGGTATACAGGTCAACCGCAGGCATGTTCACATTGCTGCCCCCGGATATCTCGAATATCTCTCGTCCTTTGTATCCCCCGACCGATCCGCTGCTTACATTGCCGGTTTGCTTGACGCTCGCGCCGATCCGGGGATTGTTGCTGCCTACTGAGTCTCCCGAATCGCATGCCACCCAGATCGGATTCGTAAAATTCCAGGGGTAGCATTTGTCGGCGAAAACCGTCGGCACCACCCCGCCGGCGACAGAGATAACCCCGCCGGAGTATTCACCGTTCCAGCGCAGGCGCGGAATCGAGGTGGTGGTTGTTCCGTTACTCGGTGCCGAAAGCACCACGTTGCCCGGCCAGTAGTCGACTCGTGGAAAGAATGTTGGGATGGCAACGCTGTACGAGGATAGTGCGACATTGCTATCCGTCGTCGTGCAAACGCTTCCGCTGCCTTGCGCGAGCGCTGTAGCTACTGCAAAATTTCCGGTTCCGTACGGGGCCGGATTGCCATCCGCGTTGCTGCCAACCCACGTCGTCCTCAACAGATCGTAGGTGACTGTGTTGGTACTGGCAACGCATGGAAATGAAACCGTGATGTTCCCTGAGCCATTGGTAAGAGCACTTCCCGCATAGAAGGGGGCGCTGGTTCCCATCACGCTGTCGTGCACCACAACGTAGTAGCTGTACTGCGTGGTCCCGGTATTGGCGAAGGAAGGGAACGTCCCGGCGGGCGCGGGCTGCCCTCCAGCCCAACTTCCATTGACGGTCACATTTTGCCCCAGGCTAACCACTCCCGCTGAGCCCGCATTCCCTGCGGGATTACAACCCGAAGAGGCTTCCATGTAGACGTTGTCTATGATGTTGTTGGAAAACGATCCGCCATTACCCCCCAGCTTGATTCCATACTGCGCAAATCCTTGAATCACGCTGTCTGAGACATGCAGTGTGTTGCCGCTCTCCCAGTCAATTCCGTTGGCTGTACAGGCCCCGAGCGAAACATTCAGATGCTTCAGCCATCCCACCGCCGAAAATGTATTGAATGGCCCCGGAGCATAAATAATCGGATTGCAGACTGTAGAGTCACAACGGACACCGCGAGTCCCCGTCGAAGCCCCCAGAGACGTATCCAGCCCGTCCAGGAGAAACGCCTGGTCGTCGTCGATCTTTACATAACTGCCAAATGTTCCTCCCGAGAGCGGCGTACGCGTCGAGACATTTAACAGGCGCGTCTTTTGCGCGTTTACTTCAATAAATGGACTTTGCCCATTCGCCACCGTGGGCCGGCCGCGCGGATTCTGCAGAGTAATGTCAAAAAACGCGCTCGAATTCGAGGGATCACCCACGAACAGGCAAACATCGCTCATGTAGCACTCGACTATCGACCCCGAAAAGTCCACGGTGATGTCAGACGTCCTCACTGAAACCCGTGCATAGAGTTTCAACTCTCCAGGGGGCGCTATTACCTTTCCTCCCTGTGCCGTCGCCGACGGGTTGGTTGCGCTGATTCGCGCCGCAATCAACGCCTCTTGCAATCCTCCGGACGCGCTGCCTATCAGGTAACCCGCCGGATGGGCACTGACCGTAGTGAACTGTAGCGTTCCGGCGCTGCCGTTGCCGGTGCACGTGCCGCCCGTGACCGCCGCTGCCTCCGCCGTCCCGGTCCCCGAAATGTAGACCCAGTATTGCGGCTCGCTTCCCGCCACCCCCGCCGGACAAGTCGCCAGGCTGACTGTCTTCGAACCGGCCGAGCTCAGGTCTGTACCCGGTGACTGCGACCAGTTGAAGTCGATTGCATATTTCACAATTTGCATTCCTGCGGTAACGCCGCCCCCCGCCTTGGGTTTGTATAGCCCGCTGGAAGCTTCGTAAGTAAGCACCTGGTTATCCGTCGGAACTGCCGTGTCGACACCCACACTCTGAATGGAGACTGCGTTGCTGCTCGTTCCGCAGGCCCCCCAGGTACCGTCACCCTTCAAGCAAACGGTGCCGTTCGCCGTCCCACTTCCCAGTTGGCTCGACGGCACCAGTCCACTCACTACATCTGCCTTCGAGGTCAGGGCCGCGTCGACATAGTGCTTGTCGGCAGCATGGGTAGGCGCTGTCGGATCTCCACTTAACATCAGAGGCCCCGTCATTGAGTCCCCCGTCTTACTCACGAATGATCCTGCGCCTGCCGTGCCCACCGCCGCGTCCACATAGGCCTTGTTGGCCACATCGGTGGATTGCGCCGGCGTGGGAACTCTCGGCGAAGCGGAAAACTGCTTGACCCCATCAATCGACTCGCTGCCACTTTTGTGCACGACCGCAGTGTCACTTGCCCTGCTGGCGAAAGATGTGTCGACATATTGCCGCGAGGCAAGCGGAGCGCTGGTGCCGCCCTCGCCCAGGGTGGCTCGCACCGAAGCCAGGTTTGCTGGTGAACTGGTTGGAACTACCCAGTATTCGGTCTTTACCGTCCCCTCATCGAGGTGATAAACCACCGTGTAGAGAGCGCTGGCTGGTGTCGCGTCGGCATTGGGCACCAGTGCTACAGAAAGCGTTCCGCCAGTTCCAAGCGTCACGCTCTTTGCCCCCGCCCCAACCGCCTTATTGTCAGCGGTAGTAAATGCTGGCCATGAGATCAGCAAAGTTCCCGACGCTGGAAGCCCATCCCCGCGAAACACGACGTCACTTACCGTCGTTGTTGTTGGCGCCTGACCCGGCAGCGGTAAACACGCCACCGCCAGCACAAAAAACAAAAGCCGCTCCAAAGAGCGGCGTCGGTCGAACATAGATCCTCCACGTCAGCTTCCAGCCATGCCGGCAGCTGCCATTACCCTAAATGTTGAGGAGAAAAGCCGAATGCTAAATGCTGACTGCTATCTGCTGACTTGTTGTTCTAAAAATCTTTCCACGCTGCTGACGTACACTTCTGCAAAGTCCACGACCGGGCGTCGGGCTTCGATCAACTGCATCGCATCGCCCACCTTCCATCCGAGCGAGCACATCAACGCCAGCGTCATCATGGGCGCGCGATGCACTCCGGCAGCACAGTGAATAAACACTCTGCTGCCGCTTTCATCCAGTGCCGCCAGTCCGAATTCAACTCCGCGCTCGAAGATGTCGGGAGTCTTTGGCTGAAAATCATCATCTGTCGGGTTCCACAAAACATTGATTCCGTGCGGCACCGCCAACGGGGTGTCGTCAAACTCGATTTGCATATCGATGACGTGCGTAATTCCCGCCCGCGCCACCTTCGTCATGTTTTCTGCGTTCCAGATTCCGCCGCCAACCGCGATCCGTTCCGTGATCCAGGTGATGTCCATTGCCCGCTTACTTTGTGCTCGCTCTCTCCGGATCCTGCCAGGCCCGCGTTGCCGACGAATGCCTGAAAACCGGCGTCTTCCTTTCATTCTACGGCATCTGTTTCTTTCTCCCGAACTTCGCTCGTGCTGCTTTGGATGCCTTTGGTAACGTTTGCTTCCGTCGCAACATCTTCCGGAAGTCCCAGACGCCGCAACAAAGTCTTCGCCAATACGTTCTCCCCGGCGGGAACCGGATCTCCGCTCGCTGGGAATAGTCCAATCAGCTCAAACAAATACTTCATGGCGACGTAGTGGCCCTTTTCGACTTCATCGATGGTGGTTTCCACCATGCCAACAGCCCGTGCGCCAATGAGGTTCGAGATATTTTGGCGGACCGTATCCAGGTCAACAGGCTTTCGCACTGACGCCAATGCTTTGCTGTCACGCTTCACCGCCGGCTTTGTCTTGAGTTTTTTCATCCACCAGATCCGTAAAAAAGTTTAGGGCGCGTCTTTTGTGGACGCGCCCTAGGAATTTTTCTTAACTGACTATCTAACTCCAGCATAGCATTTTCACTAGGGAAAATGGGACATTGGCGCCAACTTTTTATTTGGCTTCTTCTGAATCAGTTACAGAGAAATCGTCGATTTTGCCCTCTTGACAAGATTTTTCTTCACTCGAGCCCACGAGTTCCAATCGGCGCAACAAGCCCCCTTTCAGAAATAGTTCACTCAGCGCGTCGATGGCTTCCGGAAATCTCCGTCCCACAGTCCGCCGCCAGCAATGCAATCGGATTGCCGCTTCGTCATGCGTGTACTCCTGCAGTACGATCGTTGCGATCAAGCGTTTTTCAAACCTATCGAGTCTGTCCAGGCACCTCTCGATGTCATGGACAAAAATGACTGAGTCCTCGAACGACGACGCCTTATAGGCCGTGACTTTGCTGCGGAAGAATTCGCGCCCCAGTAGCGATGGCATTCTGCCAACTTCAATGGAAAGACGCAGATAGCGTTTCAGCATGGCAATGGTTCGGTGCCGGTAAAGCCAGATCGAGGGCTCGCTGTACACACGCTCCGGAATCTGGTCCAGCAGTGCCTCTGGGCAGGGAATTGGTTCGTTCGTTGACAGATCTGCGACGTCAACCGTGGCCGCGCTCACGCGTTACCTCCTTCCATCCAGGCCGTACATTCGCCAATGGCGCTGCCTTCAAAGTCATCCCGGACGGGGAGACGCGGACGACGCCGCGACTTGCTCGGTAATGCCACATCGACCATGGCTATTGCGCAACTGGCGCAATAGACCTCAGGCGAACTCTGCAGACGAAACCACAATCCCCCGCAGCGTTCGCAATACTTGAGTTCCAAGTGAATCAACTCCTTATTGCTTTCCATGACGCCTCCACAGAATTGGTGACGGCAAAACAAAAAAGCCCTGCGCCGGATTACGGCGGCAGGGCTCGTTTCTCTTACGATGGCCTGGTTAAGTTATTTAGTTATGAAACCTTGACGAAGCTGCGCTCATGAATCTCACACCGGCGCTGTCTCGTGTTGGCGAAAGTAACCTTCTTCGTAGCCGGATTTCAAAACGCGGCCATTCTGGACCACCACGCTGACTCGGCCAGTGAAATGAAGCGACCGCAACAGCCGCTCCATGGCTGCGGAGAGAACCTCAGCAGAACGCACCTTGCGGCGGAATTCGACGAAGTTGCTCCCCTCATCTACAGGTTCTGCATGACTGATCATCTTATTTCCTGAGAAGCAGAGGGTTATAAGTGGGCAAATGCTAGCGCCGCTGAAATGCGAGAGTCAAGGGAATTATTTCTTGTGGATGTTCTGATTTCGTAAACAATATCACCATGCTATAGCGATGTTATACTCCCGCCATGAAATTCAAGGCATTACAGGAAAACCTGCGCAAAGTCTTGTGGGCGCGCATTGAGGAAGGAAAGCTCACCGGCCTTCACCTCGCGGCACAAACCGGGTTCCAGCAGGCGCATATCTCCAACTTCCTGAATCGCAAGCGAGGCCTTAGTACCGAAGGCATGGACAAGGTCCTGAGTGTACAGCGGCTGTCAGTTCTGGATCTGCTGGACCCAGACGAAATCAACAAACGCGCCAGCATGGCTTCCTCCTGTGAGGATGAATTTGAGAACGTGGTGATGGTGGACAGCGCGGTGGCTGCCAGCCATTCCATAATCATGCGCATGAAAGTGAAGGAGATAGTGAAATTCCGGAAGCGGTTTCTGCAGCGGCTTCGCCCCCAGTTAGAGGGGGGCCGCAAAGGCTGGGAACGCTTTGTCGCCATACAGGTCGATGAAGGCGAGAGCCTGAGTATGTATCCCCGGCTCTCCACGGGGGCGACGGTTCTCATTGACCGCCATTACAATTCACTGAAACCCTACCGCAAGGCGGACCCGAATATGTATGCGGTCAACAAGTACGGATTTTGCACTGTGAAGTATGTCGAGCTGGCAGGCAGGCACCTGGTTCTCCGTCCGCACAACCACGCATTTCCTGTGGAAATCATGCACATGGATGAAGGAAAACGCGCCAACGACTACCTCGTGGGTCGAGTGTGCCATGTGGGTTTGGAAACCTGACTAAAAACCCGAACGGAAAAATTAGATTCAGAACTTCTTTTCATGAAGGCGGATTTCTATGGTTAATCTCCCCTACCGGTTGTCCTCGATCAGCATGATCATGTTAGGCGTGCGCGACATGGAGAAGTCGGTTGCGTTTTATCGTGACCGCCTGGGTTTGTCACTGCGCCAGCAATTTCCTGGCTTCGCCCTGTTCGAGGCCGGGGGAGTCACACTAGTCTTAAGTGGAGAACGAGCCAAAGGCTCCCTCAGTGTGGCTGGGGCTACCGAGGTGATCTTCTCCGTTGAGGACGTTAAAGCGGGCGCCGATGCACTGGGCAAGCAAGGGGTGGTTTTCAGCCATCCGCCCCATCCGGTAAACGGGCCCATGTGGGCTGCCAACTTTCCTGATCCGGACGGCCATTTGCTGACACTCTTTGGACCCGAGCGGAAAGCCGCGTAGATCGTGCCCAACCGGCGGCGTAGCAGTGTTTTCATCTGCTATGATCGCGAGAGTGGGTGAAGAAATCTCCCCAGTTCCACGGAGGCACTTATGGATGTTCCCGGCATTTCGCTCGGCTCGCGGCGCAACGAAGACATTGCCCTGGATTTGATGAAATTCGTGGCGATGAGTACCGGCTATGGCAAGACCAGTTCGGCGGGTGTCGGTTTTCAAGGAGTAGGCGCTTCGTTGAAGCCCGAAGAGTATGCCAGTCATTTGCTGGAACTCTATGGACGCTGCCTGGATGCAGTGCAAGCGAAACGGTAGAGCGGTTTCGTTCCCTGGGTCTTTTGTTCCATTCCAAAAAACTTGTTTCGGGATAACTAACCGCTATGGGTGGTTGGGATTCACCGCGCCCGTGGAAAGCACGGCGGCCGCGTATCCCCGGGCAGCCAGGGTTGCAGTGGGCTCGATTGTAACCTGCAGCGCCGTGAAACTCACCGCGGGGCCGCTGGCATCCGCCGGCCATCCTACCAGGGTAATGGCTTTTCCGGGCGGAGACTTTGCCCGGTAGATCACAATTCGAGTCCATTGGCCAGCCACCAGAGAAACCTTCGTGGTGGTATACCCGTCTCCGTAAATACCCAGGTTGTACGTACAGCCGACCTGCGCTTTCAGCAGGATACTGAGGAGAACCCCACCCGGGGCCGATGCGGGCGCGACCATGCCGAAGTTGATGCGGTTGTCGTCCTGGCCGCCGCGGCGAGCAGAGTGTTGCACCGTAGTCACCGGCCCCATTTGCAAGTCGCGCATAGTCCCCGCAGAAACTGACCCTTTGATATCTGCCGGACGCGGTGTCATGACATCGCCGTGAAACTCATTTGGAATAAGCCGGTTCAAAGAAAGCAGGGGTGCGCCGGACATGCGGACGTAGGCAGGGCTAGCTAAAGCCTTCGGATAGCTGACCACATTCTCAATGGTCCCCAGGACATCAAGGCGGCCTTCGAGAATTGTGCTGCTGGTGCGGTCAGTGCTGACCAGCGTTCCGTCCCAGCGGCCATAACCTGAGACGTTATCAACCACGATCGCGGAAGAGTCTTCGGCGCGGATCACCGGGCTGATGGTGGCTTCTTCGATCTCGACTTCGTTCAGGGTGAGCCGCGCGAGGCTGGCATAGATCGATGCCTGCTTGATCTGATGACCGTCGATGGTGATGCTGTCGGGTCCACCGCCGTTTGCCTCGGGCGCCCCACCATACCAGTGAACTTCCGCCGGCCTGCTGTGTCCGAAGACTGCCATCGACGCCACCGAATTGCTGAGCAGGCTGGGGTTGATGAAGTAGTTCGGGCCCATGCCGAAGCTGGCGGTTTCCGCAATGAGAATCCCGACTGTATTTCCGACAGCTTTCAGCCCATAGAAACTGTTGGAGTTTCCTCCCCCGCCCTTGAGTGTGGTGTAGATTTTCAGGCCGGCCTGGTTATGGTAGAGCGAAACATTCGCGTACTCGCCGAACTGTGCTCCATCCAAGCGTATCCCGGTAGTGCAGTTGGCAACCGTCACATCGCGCATTGCAGTCTGGGCATGGTTGGCCCCGACGAAGATTCCGGTCGACTCCGGTTGCAGGTCGCAATCGATGCGCAAGCCTTCGACGATGAATTTGTCGGTGGTTTGCAGGATCGCAGGATGGTCTTGCCGGATGCCGCCGCAGTTTGGGCCTGAAATTTTCAAGAGCGCGCCGTGGCCGTAGATTTTAGTGAACGGGCCAACATTGATCTGGCAGAAGGAGAAGGTTGCGCGGCCGGTAAAAATCAGGGCGATGTTTCCCGGGACTGCGCCAACCGCAGCGGTGCCTCCAGCGATTGAATCGGGAATGTCGATGGTTCCACCGCGCGGGAGAGCCAGTGCGGCCGCGTTCACTTTGGCGAGCCAGTCCGAACCCGGAAATGTGGCGGCGCTCACGACGCCGGAGGCAACACTTTCAGCCTGGAGAGGGAGAGTGAACTGCGAAAAGACCGCCAGACAGATTGCAGCCACGAGGGCGCGTAGGCTTTTCGTAGGACAACTGTGAACCACTAAGGACACAGATCGACGAAGCAGAAACACAAAAAAGTTGGTTTGAGGTCTGACGGAGGCGGGTGAAATGGCCGTCAGTTGCTTGCAAGCGCCTGGGATACGGCGCGCTGCAGGGTATTGGCCAGAATGGTTTGTCCAGCGGGATCGAGATGAAGAGGATCGCCTTTGAAGAAGGGATTCTTGCCGGCAGCGAGTTGCGCCCGTAGTTCCGCCGCGTCATCGATGTAGGGAACGCGTTCGGCCTCGGCGACGGCCTGATTGGCAAAGTAGCCGGGCTGGAACCGGCCAGTGACTTCCGGCAGAGAGAGGTGTTGCACCAGGGCGGTTTTGGCGTGATGCGCGCGGACCAAATGGAACAGGGCGCGCTCCGCTTCGCGGCAGATCAGGATGTCGCGCTCCGATTCGGCTGCCGTCACCGTGGTGCGGTCGACTTCCGGTGGCGTTACTCCCCAATGCAAATAGGTGGGAAGAACGTAAGTCTTGAGCAGATCGCCAATCGCCGACCAGGGGCGGCTTTCAGGGTATTCTCCGGACACCCCAACCACCGGCTCGAAACTGGGAGCATCGGCGTAGTCGTGGGAGGCGAGTTCCAGAATTACCACGTCGGCATCGAATGTGCCGAACCGCTCAAGGTAGGCCAGTTCGTTGGGCGGACCCCAGCTTTTGGCGGAGGCGTTTCCCACCACCACCGGGCGGCGATATTGCCTCTGCAAATTGAGTTTGAGAATTTCGGTATCGATCTGCGACTGGTCGATGCGAACCCCGCCGTAGATGACGCTGTCGCCGATGACCAGCACTCGCAGCTCCTGTGGCGACGATTTTTGCGGGGGAAAATCGTCGGAACGCATGCCATAACGATTGACTGAAAAGCGGTGGTGAAAGCGCCAGTAAGTTGTCGAGGGCCGAAGCCGATATTCCATGCTGGCCTCGGATTCATAGAGTGGCGGGTCGCCGAGTCCAACCAGGAAACGGCATATTAGTTCGGCCACGACAACCACTAACATCACAGCGGCGAGAAGCAGTATGGCTTTTCGGCGGCGCCGGGAATCGCGCAATGCCGCCACGGCGAGGCGCTCATGGTGAGGCGGCGGCAGAACGATGGTGGCGTCGAGCGCGGATGGGGAAAGGTGGCTCAAGAGTTCACCAGGGTCTCGACCGCCACTCTCGGCGGTTGGGAACGATGGTGGCGGTGGAGAAAGTCGCGGTAGCAGCGGGCAAGTCCATCCCTTAGGCTGGTTTGCGGCAGCCAGCCCAGCTTGCGCATGCGGGCGGAGTCGAGCAGTTTGCGCGGGGTGCCATCGGGGCGAGCGTAATCCCAGCGGATGCTTCCGCTGAACCCCACCACCCGGGCAATCTCACCCGCCAGTCGGGCAATGGGCTGGTCTTCTCCGCTCCCTACGTTGATCAAGGCTGGAGCGACGGGATCATGGATGAGCTGATCGAACGCGGGCGTGGGAAGCTCCATCAACTGCAGACAGGCCGCGGCCAGATCGTCGCTGTAAAGAAATTCGCGGCGAGGGGTTCCGCTTCCCCAGAGTTCGACTTCCACGGAAGCTTCGGTTTTCGCGGCATGCATCTTGCGCAGCAACGCCGGAATCACATGCGCCGATTCGAGATCGTAGTTGTCGTCCGGGCCATAGAGGTTGCAGGGCATGGCGGCGAGGAAGCGGGTGCCATGCTGACGGTTGCTGGCCCGGCACATTTCTATGCCGGCAATTTTTGCCACCGCGTAAGCTTGATTGCTGGGCTCAAGCGGGCCACAAAGCAAGGACTCCTCCCGGATGGGCTGCGCCGCAAATTTGGGATAGATGCAGCTCGATCCCAGAAACAGGAGGCGCGCCACGCCGAACTTGCGGCAGTTGGCGATGATGTTGGCCTGAATCTGAAGGTTTTCCAGCAAAAACTCGGCAGGACGGATCTGGTTGGCATGAATGCCGCCAACTCTTGCCGCCGCCAGGAAGACATAGTCAGGCTGTTCGGCCTGGAAGAAGTGGTGCACGGCCGACTGGTCGGTGAGGTTGAGTTCCGCGTGGGTACGCAGCAGCAGGTTGGGATAGCCGGCGTGGCCAAGGACCCGGACCAGGGCCGACCCTACCAGGCCGCGATGCCCGGCAACGTAGATTTTGGAATTTGAGTTCATGAGTTGGGGAAAGCCAAAACGCGATGACCGCAAAGACACGGAGGAAAAACGCAGGCGAGTCAGCACAAACTGAAGTTCAGTCCCCCAGGGCGGTGCCGGCGGTCGCTTCCAGAAAACGCGAAACCGAGCCCGACCATTGATGCCAGTCGCCGAACTTTTCCTGCAGGATGCCGCGGCCCGCGCCCTTGGGAGCGGCGCCCAGAGCTTCGACATCGGCATCGACCATGATGCGGACCAGTTCCTGGAAGCGGACGCGCGGCTCCCAGCCCAGTTCGCGGCGAGCCTTGCCGGCGTCGCTCAGCAGGCACTCGACCTCGGCGGGACGAAGGTAGCGGGGATCGAGTTCGACGTACTCCCGCCAGTCCAGCTCGAGGTAGGAAAAAGCTTCCTCTAGAAACTCGCGGACCGAGTGGGCCTCTTCGGTGCCCAGCACGAAGTCGGAAGGCCGATCGTGCTGCAGGATACGCCACATGCCTTCCACATACTCAGGGGCATATCCCCAATCGCGTCGCGCGTCGAGGTTGCCGAGGTAAAGCTTCTTCTGCTGTCCGGCGTGGATGCGGGCCACGGCACGGCTGATCTTGCGGGTCACGAAGGTCTCGCCGCGGCGCGGGCTCTCGTGATTAAAGAGAATGCCGCTGGCGGCAAACATGCCGTAGGCCTCGCGGTAGTTGGTGGTCATCCAGTGGCCGTAGATTTTGGCGGCACCGTACGGGCTACGGGGATGAAAGACCGTAGTCTCGTTCTGCGGAGGCGGCGAGGAGCCGAACATCTCCGACGACCCTGCCTGATAGAAGCGGCAGGTTATTCCGCTGGTTCGCACCGCCTCGAGGATGCGGGTCGTGCCCAGACCGGTGATGTCCCCGGTGAACTCCGGCACATCGAAGCTGACCCGGACATGACTCTGCGAGCCGAGATGGTAGATCTCGTCCGGCTGCATGTTGTAGATCAGACGGGTGAGCTGTTCACTGGTGGAGAGATCGCCATAGTGCAGATAGAGGCCCGCGCTGCTTGGCGAATCGGGGGCTTGCGGTTCCTGATAAATGTGGTCGATGCGGCCGGTATTGAAGCTGCTGGCGCGGCGTATCAGGCCGTGCACTTCGTATCCTTTGCCTAAAAGAAGCTCGGTGAGGTAAGAGCCGTCCTGTCCGGTGATGCCGGTGATAAGGGCGCGTTTGAGCAAGCGTAGTTCCTCCGGGAGAAAGTTTGCGGATGTCTTCAGCGGGCGGTGGGCAAAACCGTCCGCGGACGGGCCTTACCGGACTTGAGCCTGGTGGGCGATTTGCGCCGCAGGTGCGGGGAAAGCCTGAGGTTGGGACGAAAGAACAGGTTGGAGCGGCCAGCCACCGGTCCTGGAACTGGCCTGGCTGGCGGGTTGAGCATGTCGATGGCGTTGGTGTGGCGGGCCAGCAGTTCCAAAGAGGAGGGCGAGGAACTTTGCGGGTAGAACCAGCCGCTCGCCGGGAATTTGTTCGGCAAAGGAGTCCACTGGAAGGGTGCAAAGGGCGATGAGGCCGGGGGAACTGGCCGCAGGCCGGTCAATGCCGGGTTCAGAAGCAAGTAGGAGGAAGCGGGAATCGCTCGATCGACGGCATGGACGGAAAGATCGATTGGGTTGAGATTGGTGAGGGATGATTGTGCGCTGCCCGACAACCGCAGCATCAGGCAGCAGAAGAGCAGAAGCATTCTGGTTTTCATAAGATCGTCTCAGGCGGCGCGCGCCCGAGGGCTGGCGGCACGCAGCAGATGGCAGGCAAACTCGGGGAGCACCCGCGATTCGTCCCAATGCAGGCGGGCGTAGCGGCGGCCGGCCTCGCCCATGGCCGTGCGCCCCCCAGGATCGCGCAAAAGTTGCTGGATGCTGGCGGCGAGGGGGCCGGCTTGGCCGGGCGCAGTCACCACTCCGCCTTGCGACTGGCGCAGCACGCTTGCGATTTCGCTCTCTGCCGTAACCGCCGCCGCCACCGGGCGCCCCGCGGAGAGCAAGGTAACGGTCTTCGAGGGGAAGGCAATATCAGAGACGCTGGCCTGTTGCACAATCAGGGCGATGTCGATGGCAGCTAGCATCTCGAAAAACTGCGCGCGCTCGAGCAGGGGAAGAAAACGCAGGTTCGAGAGCTTCAAGGCGCGGGCCTGGGCTTCGAGTTGGGTTCGCATGACACCATCCCCGGCGAGCAGAAAGGTCACCTCCGGGCGATGGCGCAACTGTCCCGCAGTTTCGAGAACGACGCCGAGCCCCTGCTTGACCCCCATATTGCCGGAGTGGGCTACCAGAAACTTGCCGTCAAGATTGTGGCGGCGGCGAAAGCGCTGGCGCTCGCCGCTGCCTCCGATCACGAAGCAGTTGCTGTCGGCGGGCGGGGGCAGGGCCACGACTTTTTCCGGCGAGACATTTTTGCCGATGATTCGTTGCCGCATACTCTCGGTGACAGTTGAGATCAACGCCGCCCGGCGGTAGGCGAGGGATTCAAGCCGGTAAAGCGACGGCAGCAAGGGACGAGGCAGGAGGCCAAGATCAACTGCCGCGTCGGGCTGGAGATCTTCGACGTCGAAGACGTAGGGAGCGCCCGTCCAGCGGCTTAATAACACGGCCGAGAGCGCCAGGCCGAGAGGCGGGGAAACCACCAGCAGAAGATCGGGTTTTCCGCTGCCCAGCGCGCGCAAGAGAGAGGTGGCGAAGAAAGAAGCCTCAAACAGGATCCGTTTGGCCGAGGTCACCCGCTTCGGCACCCATAACCAGGAGCGCAGGATATGGACTCCATGGCGGGACTCGCGATGAAAGAGTTGGCGATTGTATCCGGGGCGAACCCGCCATTCCGGATAGTAGGGCATGGCGGTGCAGACGGTGACTGCGTGTCCGGCCGAGGCCAGATACTCGCAGCGCCGGGTAAGCACGGCTGCGATACCGGTCAACTCCGGCCAGTAGTTAATGGTCAAAACCAGAATTCGCATGCAGATCTCGCAGGGCAGGTAGAGCGGCGGCCTTGTTACCCAGGATTTCATGGGCCGTGAGTTCTTCGCTCTTCAGAACGATCATGTATTCATAGAAGGCCTGCAGCAGGGCGTAGCGCAGCCCGGCGCGCCCGTCGAGGAAGCCCCCCTTCGCGGCGTAAAGGGCCAGGAACTTCAGCAGCGGGCGGGCCGGCATCCGGTAGAACAATTCCTTCTGACGGGCGCGGCGCCGGTTGGGATCGGGCGAGAACAACCCGTGGAGATGCGCCAGCGGCGAGCTGTCCCTACCAGTCTGAATCTGCCGCGCTTCAAGCGAACTGTAAGCGTTGTGCCGGTTCAGCCAGTGGGTGACGCCCTTACGAAAGGGGTGGTGATCGAGATATCCCTCAAGTTGGCCCACCGCGCCGTCGGGTAGCGAAACTGGATTCACCAACCGCTCATACCGCAACCGCTCCGGGCGGAACAGGCGTAAGTAATAGGAGGAGGCGACCGCGTGCTTGAGCCAGCGCCCACCCCAGAAGTCGCGGCGGCGCAGGCGGAAAGCAACCTGGTCGCGGGGCTGGGCTACCGCCGCCCGGGCGCTTGCCGCCAGCTCGGGGGTGACGCGCTCGTCGGCATCGAGATAGAGCACCCAGGCATGACGGAAGGGGAGATTTCTGAGTCCCCAGTTCTGGTGCGTCGACCAGTCATCAAAGTGGCGCTGCGTCACCAGCGCGCCAGCGGCGCGGGCGATGGCGACGGTGCGGTCGGCGCTGTAGGAGTCGTAGACATGGATGTCATCGGCCCAGGAGACCGACTGCAAACATCCGGGCAGGTCCTGCTCTTCGTTCCGGGTGAGGATGAGGACGGAGATCATAGAGTCTTGGCCTTTACCGCCACCACCAGCAGCGAGCGGGCCAGGGCCGGGATGCGGCCCAGGCGCCGGCTCTCGAGGATGGAGAAGCCGCTCTCCTGCAGGAGAGGATGAAGGGTCGCAGGCGAGAAGAACTTGACGTGTCCGAAGTCGCGCAAAGGATGCCAGTGGGCGTCGAAGGCGTTGCACAGCGCCAGCGCCAGATTCTTCCAGTAGCCGTGGTAGGGCGTGCTCAGGATGAACAGTCCGCCGGGACGCAACGCCTCGCGCGCCCGCAAGGCCAGCTGCCGGGGCTGCATCAGGTGCTCGATAACTTCCAGCGAGACCACGGCGTCGTAGTGGTGCACGTGGCCTGCGGGCAGGGGAGTGGCGATGTCGTGGAGAAAGAAACTCAGGTGGGGATGGGTCTCGCGCGCCAGCGCCAACCCGCTGCCGCTGGCGTCGCAACCACTGGTCGCAAATCCTTCGCGATCCAGCCGAGCCGTGCCGGCGCCGTTGCCGCATCCCAGGTCGAGAACCATCCGGCTCTCGAAATCCCGCAGGGCGGCAAGCACTGAGGGCATCAGATAGTGGTGCGACTCCGGGACCTCGCGACCCTTCCACACGAACTCGACCGAGGCCATGGCGAGCGAGCTGTCGGTAGCGCAATTCACCGCGCGTTCTCTTGCAGGCGCAGGTGGATGCGGTTGGCGGTGAAGTTGGTGCGGGTTTTGATCCGGGCGGCGGGAATGCCTCCGTAGACGGTCCAGGCATCAAGGTCGCGGGTGGCGACCGCGCCCAGGGCCAGCACCGCACCTTCCCCTACCTGCACCCCGGCCTGTACCGTAGCCCGGGCGCAGATCCAGGCATGACCGCAGATGGAGATGGGGAAGGCGAGAAGCGGGAATGCCGGATCATGATAGTCGTGGGTAGCCCCGCAGAGATAGGCCTGCTGCGAGATGGTGGCGTGCGATCCCAGGGTTACCGTGCTGGGGTTGTAGATGACGGCCTCGTCGGCGATGGCCACGGTGTCGGCGCATATCAGGTTCCAGGGCGCCCAGATCGAGGCCCTAGGATAGATGTGGACGTTCTCCCCCAGCTGCGCCCCGAAGCAGCGCAACAGGAACGCCCGCCAACGGTGGCAGGGGCGCGGTGACAGCCGGAAGAAAACGGCATGGACAATACTCCACGCTGCCCGCCGCAAGCGGCTGCGCAGGGGGAAGGCGGGAACCAGGTAGGGGTCAAGGGTTTCTGGCATGGGAGTGACATCGAGTGCGGTTAAGGGGTAATTCATCGGCGTGGTTCGATCCGGGGTTTTAGAATTCAGTCAACTCAGACGTCAGTTATCAGCCGTCTGCATTCCGCGGGGTTTTAGTTGACGTGCGTAATCTGCGACAGCACCTGATGCAGGGTGTGAGCGGCATGCTGAATTTCAAAGCGCTTTTCGAAGCAGGTTTGAGCGGCGTGGCGCATGGCGCGCTGTCGATCGGATGACATCGTGAGATAGCTCTCCATCATTTTGCAGGTGGCAGGAAGGGTGTCGTCACATGCCAGGCCGGCGCCGTCACTTTCAATCTCCCGCCAGATATTCACCTGGTTCGATATCAGAGCCGGGAGCTCCACGGCCAGGGCCTCGGCGACCACGATGCCAAAATTTTCCTGATGAGAAGGCAGAACGAATATCTCGGCGGCGCGGAGCGCTCCCCACTTCAGGCTTCCGGCAATCATTCCCGTCCAGGTGACCCGCCCGCCGATACCCAAGTTTTGCGCCTGCTGTTCGAGTCTGCTTTGCCATCCCACCTGATCCGGTCCAGCCATCACCAGATGCCATGCCGGATCGCGGGCCAGCACCTGGGCAAAGGCCTCGAGCAGGAGATCGCATCCTTTTTTGGGATGAATTCTTCCTATAAACAACGCCAGCCTGCGGTGGCGCAATTGGGGAAAGCGGGCAAAAAATTCTGCCCGTTCGCTTTCGGGGTCGCCCTTGGGTCTGCTGGTGCCGTAGCTTACGACCTGCTCCCGGCAGTGGTAGAGCCAGAAGGAATCGCGCGCCAGCAGGCGTTCGGATTCGCAGGTGAAAAGTACCGCCTGCGCGTCGCGCAGCACGCGATACTCCGCCCAGGGCCAGTACATCCACTTCTTGAAATGTTTGAGCGGGTAGCGGCGTTTGAACCAGGGATCAAGCATGCCGTGGGTGAACAATACGTATGGAGTGCTAGAGCCGCGCAATGCCCGCCAGGCCGCGAAGCTGTGATATTGCCAGATGCCATTCACTACGGCGGCGTCATAGCTTCGATGATGGCTGCGCAACCAGGGCAAAAGGCGAGGGCTGTAGGAGTATCCGAGATGCGGCGGCCCCAAAGGATGCACCGGAAGGGGACACTCTGCCACCCAGGGCATGCGCGGAGAATCAAGGGACGCGATTTCGACGCGATGTCCGGCGGCCACCAGCGTGGTGCCGAGTTGGCGGACACCTTCAATGGGCCCGCCGCCGGCAGGGTTGACCGAGCTTATGATGTGCAGAATCTTCATGCCCGAACCGCTGCCGCGGCGTCCGCGGGGCTAGAGACAAAGCAGAACAAGGCAAACAGGGAAGCGGGATCGCCATAACCAAAGAGCACACGGTGTACGAAGCCGTTGGCCAGGAACACCACCAGGGTGAAGCTGACATAGAGCAGGCAGCCGCCCTGGGGAGGGCCATGCAGGTAGGCCGCAGCCAGGCCCGTCAGCACGGCGAAGTACTTGAGCAAGACTACCGTGGTCGAAAACAAACCGAGTTCGTAGCTGCTGGCCAGGTAACCGCTGTCGACGGAAAAATCAAAGTCCTCGTCACTGGTGCGATAGCCGTTGCCCACGAGCCAGGAGGTCTTGGGAAGAATTTCGAGCAGGGTGCTCCAGCCGTTGGTGCGGCCGGTGAACCCGGAGTCGAGGCCGCGCGCCCGGCTGCCCAGGTCGAGTTTGTTCCACAGGTATTCGCCGGCGTCAGGCAGCAGTGCCGGTCGGGCCGCGCCCAGTACAGTAGCCCCAAGCAACAGCACCAGGGTAGCGCCGATTTGCTTTCGGGAGGGCCAGCGATGGCCAGTGCGGTGAAGCCAGGCAAGCGTCAAAGTGAGGGCAGAGCCGATCAGCAAAGCTGCCGTTGACCCGCGGGAGGAAGCGGCCACGGTTACCAGCCCGCACAAGCTGCTGAGCAGTAGTGCGTAGCTGCAGCCTTTCGCCATCCAGATCTGGGCGGGGATCGCGGTCACCGCGAAAAAAGCGATGCGGTTCGGTTCGAAGTGAAAAGGATAGTAGCGCTCAGCTCCGACCGAGGCCAACAGTTCTGGAATGGTGAAAGCGGCGACGACCACCATGCCCGTGGAGGTCGCATAGAAGAAGGCCCGTAGCAGTGCCGCGAAGCCCAGGCAGGAGAGCAACAGCCGCGCCGAAAGCAGGGTAACGACCATCACCATCCCGTACTCAAAGGGATACCAACTGCCGCGATACAGGGAGGAAAGCAGCGCCGGGACGGTGGCGAGAGCGACGATCATCAGCACTGCGGGGCGGGCAAGTTGCGCAAACAAATCCCGGCGCTGCCGGCGCGAACAAAACAATAGAAAGAGGAAAGTTCCTGCCAACAGCAGGGCCATCGGAATCAGTCGCACCACATCAACCCGTTGCAGGCAGTACTGCAGGAAAGAGAACAAGAACACCAGTGTGGCCACGCCCATGGCAGCTCTTCGACCCGCAGCTTGTGCTTCGCCGAAGCCGGTTGAGCAAGGGAAAGGCAATGCAACTCCGCGATTCATTTCTTGAAACTGAACTCCGGCAGGTGGAACAAAGAGGCGCCAAAATCGCGGGCCGGTTCTTTCAACGTTGAAAGCGACTGGTTCAGCACGTACCAACCCACAATCAGATCAACCGCCAGAAGCGCCATGGCCGCACCGGAGATTCCGAAGCCGGGAATCAATACTCGCGCCAGCATCAGCGAGGCCGTGGTGCCCAGTAGATAGAAGGCAGCAACGCGCTCGTGCTGGTTTGCCGCCACCGTTACCACCGAACTCGTGTACCAGAACGAATTGGCGGCGATTACCAGCAGCAGCCAGCGGAAGGCGATGGGATCGCTGGCCACCCGGCCATGGGTCCAGAACGCGATGATGCGGTCGCCCAGGAAAAAAAGAACGGAGATGGTCAGCAGCGACGACCATAGCGAGACCTGGCAGGCGGCGCGATGCAGGCGGCGGGCAAGCGCCCAGTTGCTGAGTCCGTAGGCAGTTGAAAGCTCCGGCCACACGCTGTTCTTCACCGACTCCATGATCTGAAATCCGAAGCGAGTGAGAGTACGCATGGTGGAAAAGGTAACCACCGCCAGCGGTCCGAGCATGGAGCCGACAACCAGCACCATACCTTGCAAGCTGAGCGCATTGCCGGCCGGGAATGCCATGTAGGCCAGAGCCGGCCGCAGCAGGCGGCGGGCACAATGCCGGCGGGCATGGCGCGTACCGTAGCTAAGCCACGGGCTGCGTCGTAACATGACCGCAGCCATCGCCGCCGTTCCGAGCGCACGCACAATCAGGTAAGCCGCCGCTGCTTCGAGCGGTGAACCGGAGACGGCTACAAGCACGGTGACAGCCAGGGTTTCTGCCAGGCGCAACAGATTCTTAAACAACATTCCCAGCGCGTAACCGCCCTCACAGCGAAAGCCGGAGGTGACGAGATCCGCCTGCAGGCTGAACAGGGCATAGGTGCACAACACATCCAAGACCCGGCGGGCGTTGGCCTCTCCCATGGTTTCCAGATTCAACCAGCCGGCCAGAGGAAGCAGATGGGTGGCGGCGACGAATACGGCGCCCACGGCAAACGAGCTACTGGTAATCAGCAGCCAGCTGCTTTGGAAAGTCTCAAGCGCCCCCGGCCGGTCATTGGCGGCCACCCGCATGGTCATGTCATTGGCGGCGACACTTCCGAATCCGATGTCGCTGAATGCGAGGTATGTGGGTATGGCCGCCAGAATAAGCCATTCCCCGTACAGCTTGACCCCCCAGGCGTGAAGGAAGATGGGCACGCTCACGATTTGCGCGACGATGGTCACGACCGGCCCCAGGGTGGAGGCGGCGAAGCCGTGCAGAAATCGTTTGCGGACGCTCATGAGTCAGTGTGCTTCGGAGTGGTGGTCGGGTTCGTGGTGGACTAGAGACGTAGGTGAAACTACATTTCTACAAGAGTTCGTTAGTAGCGGCCGTAGACAATGACCCCGGTCGCCATCTGAATGGCCGCTTCCATGCTGCGGTAGGCAAGACTTTTCTGCTGGCTCGAAGGGACAAAGAGTATGTCCCCGTCTGACAGCGCCTGATCCTCTGCCTGGCTGGCCAAAATTTTCTTGAGCGGCACCGGCAATTCCTGGCGCTCACCGCGGGTTTTACGAATGAGCTTGGCCCGGTTGAGGGCGGCCGTCTTGTTCGCGCCCTGGGCGAGGGCGATGGCTTTGAGCACGGTGAGGCGGTCGCTGTTCTCGGTGAGAAAGCCCCCGGGCTTGCCCACGTCGCCGACGACATAGACTACGCCTGCATGTGCTATCACGATGGTGTCGCGGGGCATGATATCGGGATTTGCTCCGCTCTCGGAGCCGGGTTTGGTGTCGATTTCAACAACCACGGGATGATCGGGATCGGCGCGATGGGTGATGGTGACGGCTTTGCCCGCGTTGGAAGTAACTCCCCCAGCGGCCGAGATCAGGTCAAGCAGACTGTGGGCTCCGAGCAAAGGATAGATACCCGGGTTGCGAACTTCGCCTAACACAGTGACGCCCTGAGTGGCATATTCGAGCACGGTAACGGTGACATGGGGGTCTTTGAGGATTTCGGCCTCGCGGAAGCGGGCTGCGATGGACTCGCCGGCCTGCGCTGCGGTTTTTCCGGCAAGCGAGAGTTCGCCGCCCAGGGGAAGCGTGATGCGGCCGCGCTCGTCGACCCGGGCCCTGAAGGACAGCTCAGGGACATCGAAGGAATTCAGTTCGAGCAGGTCGCCGGCGGAAATTTCCAGGGCATGGGGAGAGCCTGCTGGGATCGCTGTATCTTGCCCGGCTGCCAAAATCGTGGCGCTAAGGAGCAGCAGCAGCCGCATCGAGTGTTGCGCCCCCAGGGAGGTTGCCAATCTCATTGGTTTGCTCACTGGACTGCCGTGCCTCCCGGGCGTTTTGCCGGCGGCAGTTGAACATACTCCGGATAGGCATAAAAATATTCCGGCCGGCGGACAGCGTTAAGCACAAATCCCACCAGATTGGCGCCGGCGCGTCCCAATAAGTCGCGGGCCCGCAGCAGCGCTTTGCGGCGCGACACCCCGGAGCGAGTAACCAGAATTACCCCGTCGGCGCGGGCGGCGAGCACCAGCGCGTCGGCAAAAGGCAACACCGGCGGGGTATCGATAAGGATATGCTCGTAGTCCGCGCTCCACTCCTCGAGCAGACGCTGCATCTCGGCCGAGGCCAGCAGTTCCGCCGGACGCGCCGGGTGGAACCCGGCGGGGATCACGTGCAGATTCGGCAGATCCGCCAGCGGTTGGCGGCGCGGAGGCGGTGTGGCCGTGGTGGTGAGCAAATTGCTCAGCCCGGGGCCCTGGCTGATTCCCAGTTGAGCCTGGATGGAGGAGCAGCGCAGGTCGGCGTCGACGAGCAGCACCCTGCGTCCGCGCTGTGCGAGAGCCGCCGCCAGGTTGCAGCTTACCGTTGACTTGCCCTCGCCCGGTATGGCGCTTGCGACCACCAGAACCTTTGCCGCGGGTTCAAGCGCCGATAACAAAAGCACGCTGCACAAGGTGCGGTAGGCTTCGGCCAAAGCGGAGTTGGTCTGGCGCATGGCCAGTCCGGCATCGGGGCCAAGCAGATTCGGGCCCCGCCGAGGCCTGGCCGCCGCGGCGAGATAAGGCACCGCAGCCAACTCCGGCAGAGCCATGGTGGCCTCTAACTCTTCGTATCCGATGACGGTATCATCGCTGCTATCAAGCGCCAGTCCAAGCAATAATCCGCTGAACAATCCTCCTCCCAGGCCGAGCGCGAGATAGAGCGCCTTGCGCGGCTCAACCGGCTGGTCGGGAAGCTGTGCCCGGTCGACAATGCTGACGTAGGAAGAGGCCAGTCCCGAGGTGATGCCCGCCTCCTTAAGTTTGAGCTGCAGGGTGTCGTATAACTGCTGCCCGGATTCGACCTCGTGCCTAAGGATGGCGTATTGGGCGGCGCTCTGGTTGAGGCGGTAAGCCTGCTCTTTCTGGCGCTCAAAGTTGCCGCGCAGCATGCGCTCGGCAGCTTCGGCGGCGTCGAACTCGTTGGCCAGGCGGGTCGCGAGGTTGGCGCTCTCGCTGGCGATAGCGCCCTCGAGGCGCGCCAGTTGTGATTCCAGTTCCTTCAGCTTGGGATAGCCGCCGCCGAATTTAGCACTGAGTTGCGCATATTGCACCCGCAACTCGGCCTGCTGGTTGCGCAGAGTCTGCGTCGTGCTGCCGGGGACGATGGGGGCTATCAGCTCGGCGTCCCCCGAACGCGCCAGACGGTAGCGTCCTTCCTTGATGATGCGGTCGGCCTCAGCCTCGGTGAGCTCTTGGTTGAGTTGCTTGAGGCGGTCGGTCACGATGTTGTCGCTCTCATCGGCGCCGATGAAATTGTGTTTGCGCTGAAACTCGGCCAGTTCCTGCTGGGCGCGGGTGGTGCTGAGGCGGATCTCTTCCATCTGCCGTGATAGCCACTGTGAAACCTGGGTGGTGCCGTCCACCCGGGCGTGAAAGTTGCGCTGCATGTATTGGTCGATCAGGCAGTTGGCCGTGGCCATCGCCAGCGCGGGATCAGAGCTGCGAAAACGAATCTCAACCACCTGGGTATTGGGCACCACCTTGACGATGAGATTGTCGGTAAAGCGCTCGATCAGACGCTGGCGCTCGGCGGCGGGCAGTTGCGCCAAATCAGCTTGCGGCCCATTCAGGGATCCGGCAAAGTCCGGCTTGGCCTGAAGGTCGAGGGTCTCGATCACCTGCCAGGCAACGGTATTGCTCTGCAAGATCGCGACCTCGGTCTTGACCCGGGTCTCGAGATCGGTCGAGACCGGCTTGTCGTCTAGGCCCAGATTGGCGGAACGCGTGGGATCGATCTGCAAGCGGGCCACACCTTCGTAGAGCGGCGTCTTGATCAGGATGTAGGCCACCACCGCCAGGAAGATGGCCGAGGCCACGCCAAGAACGGGCAGGCGGCGGCGGAGGAAGAGCTGCCACAGATCGGCAAAGGTCTGCTCGTGTGCCCGTGGCAACTTGGCCTCGACAAGCGTGGCCGCCCTAAGACGACTGATATTCCCGCGCGTGGCCTGGGTCAAACTGTGTTCGCTGCCGGTCATGCAGGCTAGGCGGGTTCGAGGCAGTAGCCGTCGATGCGGAACTGGAGCGAACGCTGAATGCTGTCGACCGAAACCACCAGGCTGCGGTCATCGTTGACCGCCACCAGAATTCCGCGCACGCCATCGAGGCTGCCGCCGCGGATGCGAACTTTTTGGCCGATGTTGACGAAGGGGCAGGCGGTGAAGGCGATGCGTTCCCGCAAGAGGGTTTGCACCGCTTCAATCTCGTCTTCGGGCACAGCCACCCCCATGCCCCGCGGGCCGATAAAGCGCAGTGCGCCCTGGGTGTGCAAGACGGTGATACGCTGCCGCCGCTGCTCCTGCAAGCGCACGAATAAATAGCTGCTGAATAAAGGCAGCTCCACCTGTCGGCGGCGATCGCTCCACTGGTGGATGGCCTGCAACAGCGGCAGGAAAACTTCGACCCCTTTTTCCTTGAGCTCCAGGGCCACTCGCTTTTCATGACGCGGCCTGGTCTGCACCGCGAACCATGCCCTCTCGGAACAAACTGGCAGTGGCACTGAGGTCGCGAGGGAATCGCGCAAGGCTTCGCCAATCTCAATCACAACCGTGAACCCTCCTGACTTCCTGTGGCAATCAATCGGAGCGGACGCTGTCGAAGCTCCCGGATATTTCGTTGCACATGGGCTTCCAACTTTTGCGGACTTCCAATGAGAAGAATTTCAGCCGGAGCCGGGTTCAAAAAATCTCTGGCCTCCGCTACCGGCGGCGCCTACGGGGGGCCAGCTATGCGAATGAAACCATTGGTCCGGCGTGCGGCTCGTTTCTTCTTTTGTTGCGGTACGCCCTCTGGATTTGCTCCACGCACGCCTCTCATGAAATCCGTGGACCTTCATCAAAAGATGAGTACGGCCAGCATCAGCGATTCCGATGTGAAACCGGTATGGGAAGAACTCGCGATGGCGCGGCCTTTCTTCGTTCGAATTGGAACTTTCATGCCTGGAATGGGACCGGCCCACTGCGGCCGGTGCCAGCATTAAACTTCCCGCGCAGTTAAAGGGTGCTATACTCCGCCGGAAGTTGGCCCAGGCCAATTCCTACTCAAATGTTGTGGAGGTCAATATGAAGACGATGAGTTGCCGCGAAGTTGGGATGGATTGCGATTTCGTAGCCAAAGGCGAGTCCGAACAGGAAATCATGCAGCAGGCCGCTGAGCATGCCAGGACGGATCACGGCATGACCGAGATTCCGCCGGAGGTGGCTGACAAGGTCAGGGCCGCCATCCACGACGAAGCGGCGTAGGACTGACGCGTTTGCCCCTTCCGCGCCCACCTTGGCGGATGGACAGGGGCGGGGTTCTTCATTTTTCGCGTCACGCTTCCACGGTTGCGCTGACGTGAATCTCATCGGAAAACGCGTGCCCTAGGTCGAGTAGTCGGCGTTGATATGGACGTATTCCGCCGTGAGGTCTGTCGTAAGGAAGCGAACCTTGCTCTTTCCGCGGCGAAGTTTAACGCGGACATCACAGGTGGGTTGCGCGAGCTCGGCATGGGCCTGCTTTTCATCGAAAGGACGTACCGCGCCTTTCTGGAACACCGTCTGCGTGCCAATGGCAATGTCGATCTCGTCGGGATCGATGGCGACGCCACAGGAGCCGATAGTCGAGAGGATGCGTCCCCAGTTGGGATCGGCCCCGGCCCACGCGGTCTTTACTAAAAAGGAGTGCGCGATGGCCTTGGCGATGTGCAAGGCTTCGGCGCGCGTTTTGGCTTCCTCTATATAAAGATGAATGACGTGCTTCACGCCTTCGCCGTCGCCGACAATCTGCTCGGCGAGGGATTGGCAGACTTGATGAAGCGCAGTGGCGAACTCTTTGCTGACGCCAAGGCCGCTCTGCCCGCTGGCTAATAAAAGAGCCGTGTCGTTGGTCGAGGTGTCGCCGTCGATGGATAGGCAGTTGAAGGTGTCGTCTGTCGTGTCACGCAGAATCTGCTGCAGTTGCTTGGGCGTAGCGGCAATGTCGGTGAGCAGGTAGACCAGCATGGTCGCCATCTGCGGGTGGATCATCCCTGCGCCCTTTGCGATGCCGAGCAGCGAGAATTCTTTCTTCCCGACTTTCACCCGGACCGACGCCAGCTTGGGCTTGGTATCGGTTGTCATGATGGTGGCGGCAAACTTCCGGGCGGCTTCTTTGGAGCGTGCTTTCGCGGTGATCACGTCCGGCAGCTTGTTGAGAATTTTTTGCAAGGGCAGCGGAACCCCGATGATGCCGGTAGAAGAAGAGAAGATTTCTTCCCTGGGAACACTTAGAAGCTCGGCCGCCTTGGTGCAGACCTGACGGCAAGCCGCAAGGCCGGGCTTTCCGGTCGCGCAGTTGGCGTTGCCCGAGTTGACCACCACAGCGCGGACTCGACCCTTCGACTTCGCCAGCGATTCGCGGGCCACGGTAAGGGGCGCTGCCACAACGCGGTTTTTCGTAAAGACCGCGGCCGCCGTAGTTCCTTCCGCGGCTTCAATGAAGGCGAGGTCAGGCCTGCCACTCGCCTTGATGCCGGCGGTTCCGGAGGAGAAAGAAAATCCTCGGGGAATGAATATCTCGGACGATCTCATGCCTCGATTTTCACCAGCGCACCCGCGGGCTCGGGAAGGATAGCGAACTTGGGCAGCTCGCCGCGCACCATAGCCACCTCATCGCAGCAGTGCAGGCGCGGGCACACCCAGCAGTCTTTGTGGATCTTGTCAGGCAGGTCTTCGCGTTGCGCCAGTTTGAAGCCGAGGTGCGCGAAAAATTCCGGCTTGCGGGTGAAGAGGCAGGTGCAAGTGACCTTGTGCTTCTTGGCTTCGTCCATCAGTGCGTTCACTAGTTTCTTGCCGCCGCCAAAGCGCTGGAACTCGGGCTCGACGGTGATGGAGCGGATTTCCGCAAGGTGCTGCCCGTAAAGATGCAGCGCGCCGCACCCAATGATCCGACCCTTATGTTCGAGCACCACAAAATCGCGGACGTTCTCGCAGATCTCGGCGAAGGTGCGCGGCAGCAGGGTGCCGTCGCCGGAGTAGGCTGAGATCAGTCGGTGTATTTCTTCGGCGTCGGGAAGAATCGCTTCACGCGTGCGCATGAGTTTCCTCCTTCATGAGTGCAAGTTTGCGTTTGGCGTCGGAGATGGCCTGCTTTACCTGCCCCGGCGCGGTCGCGCCCGGCACATCGTGAATCGCGAGCACCGATTGCAGGCTCAATGCAGAATAGAAATCCTGATCGAATGCCGGGTTCAGTTTTCGTAGTTCTTCGATTGGCAAATCCTGCAATTCGCAGCCTTTGTCGAGGCAAATTGCGACCGCCTTGCCAACCTGCTCATGCGCCAAACGGAAGGGAACTCCGCGTTGGGTGAGATAGGTGGCGGCGGCGAAGGCGTTCATGAATCCGGTCTGGGCGGCGGACTGCATCACCTCAAAATTAAATTCAACCGACTGCATCCATCCAGTTACCAGAGGCACCAATGTCACCATGGTTTCGGTTGCTTCGAACACCGGCTGTTGCGTCTCCTGCAAATCCTTGTTGTAGGCGAGGGGCAGACCCTTCACCGTGATCATGAGCGCGGTTGCGTTTCCAATCAGGCGCGCCGCTTTGCCGCGGGTGAGTTCCAGCAAGTCGCCGTTTTTCTTCTGCGGCATGGCGCTGCTGCCGGTGGAGAACGCGTCCGGCAAGGTGAGGAATCGATATTCCTGTGACGAAAAAAGAATCATCTCCTCTGCCCAGCGGCTCAAGTGCAAGCTGAGCAGCGTGAGCACGTTGACGAACTCGAGCGCGAAATCTCGGTCGCTGGTGGCGTCGATGCTGTTGGCGGTCGGTCGGTCGAAGTTAAGGCCGTCGGCCATGGCTTTGCGGTTGAGCGGCAGCGTCGTGCCGGCCACCGCGCCTGAACCCAAAGGACAAACGTTGAGCCGGCGGCGGCAATCTGCTAGACGGTCGGCGTCGCGCAGAAACATTTCAGCGTACGCCAGCAGCCAATGGCCAACCAGCACCGGCTCCGCGCGCTGCAGATGCGTGTAGGCCGGCATGGCGTAATCGCCCGCCTGTTCGGTGCGAAGCACGAAGGCTTCAAGCAAAGCGTGCAAGTCATGATGCAGTTGATCGATGGCGGTGCGGATGTACAGCCGCAGGTCGGTCGCGATCTGCTCATTGCGGCTGCGTCCACTGTGCAGTTTGTAGCCGGGATCGCCGATCAGCCTGACCAGTTGCTTCTCGACGAAGTGGTGAACGTCTTCGGCCTCGGGATCATCGAGGAACTTATCATCGTTCGCTTGCGAAGCGATCTTCTGCAGGCCCTCGAGGATCGAGATCAGTTCGTCAGAAGAAAGCACGCCCGCTTCTTTGAGAGCGCGAGCATGCGCGCTGCTGGCAGCTACCTCCTGCTTCAACAAACGTCGGTCGAAGTCGAAAGACCGCTGCCAGCGTTCGAACTCAGGGTCAAGCGGCGCCCGGAAACGCCCTGACCACATCTTCATCGAATTACCTCTGCCTTCTTTTGCACCTCATGCAACTTGGCCAGCGAGCGCGAAGGCAACCCCAGAATGCGGATGAAGCCCTCCGCGTCTTTCTGATCGTAGCTGTCGCCCATGGTGAATGAGGAGAGGTCGGTGCGGTAGAGCGAGTACTCCGACTTGCGGCTGACGACTGACACGTTGCCCTTGTAGAGCGACAACACTACCGAGCCGGTGACGTTCTCCTGTGTCTTGTTAACGAAGGCGTCGAGGGCTTCCCGCAGCGGTGTGAACCACAGGCCGAAGTAAACGATCTCGGCGTACTTGAGCCCGATGTGCTGCTTGAAGTGAGAAACTTCGCGGTCTAGGCACAACGCTTCAAGTTCGTTGTGCGCGGTGACCAGCAACGTCCCGCCGGGCGTTTCGTAGCATCCGCGTGACTTGATGCCGACGAAGCGGTTTTCGACTATATCGACGCGTCCGACGGCGTTCCGGCCCCCGATGTCGTTAAGCAGTTCGACTAGCGCAACCGGGTCGAGTTTCATACCGTTAACGGAAGCGGGAATGCCGGCTTCGAATCCGATCTCAACCTGCTCTTCGCGGTCAGGCGCTTCTTTCGGCGAGCGCGAAATCTGCCAGGTGGTGTCGAGCGGCGCGTTGCCCGCGTCTTCGAGCTCTCCGCCTTCGTGGCTGATGTGCCACAGATTGCGGTCGCGGCTGTGGATCTTTTCGCGGCTCTGCACCACGGAGATGCCGTGCGCTTCCGCATAGTCGAGGCAATCTTCACGCGACTTGAGCGTCCACTCCCGCCACGGAGCGATGACTTTCAACTCCGGCGCCAGCGCCTGGTATCCCAACTCGAAACGCACCTGGTCGTTGCCCTTGCCGGTGCAGCCATGGGCAACGGCAGTCGCGCCCTCTTCGAGCGCGCACTCCACCTGGGCCTTGGAGAGAATCGGCCGCGCCATCGAGGTGCCGAGCAGATATTTGTGCTCGTAGACCGCGCCTGCTTTCAGAGTCGGAAAGACGTACCCCGTCAGAAATTCCTCGCGCAGGTCTTTCACCACGACCTTGCTGGCGCCGGTCTTGTAAGCCTTCTCGACCACCGCGTCGAGATCGTCGCCCTGCCCGACGTCGCCGACCATGGCGATGACGTCGTAGGAATAGTTTTCCTTGAGCCAGGGAATGATGATCGAGGTGTCGAGACCACCGGAATAAGCGAGAACAACTTTCTCAGGCATTTGCACTCCTAATCTTGCGGCCCATGTCGCCGCCCAGCAACAACAGCAGAATCGCCTTCTGCACGTGCATGCGGTTTTCCGCCTGGTCGAAGACCACCGAGCGCTCGCAGTCCATAACTGCGTCGGTGATCTCTTCGCCGCGGTGCGCGGGCAGGCAGTGCATGAAGACGGCGTGCGGTGCAGTGCCTTTGGTGAGTTTTTCGTTCACCTGATAAGGCGCAAAAATCTTGGCACGCTCGGCGGCCTCATGCTCCCAGCCCATGCTGGCCCAGGCGTCGGTGTAGATGGCGTCCACTCCCTTTACTGCCTGATGCGGGTCGTTCATCAATTGGATGCTGGCCCCGGTTTCCTCCGCGATGGCACGAGCTTCGGCCACGATCTGCTTGTCCGGTTCGTAGCCCTTTGGGGTGGCGATGCGGATGCTCGAACCCAGCGTGGCCGCTGTCAACAGCAGCGAGTGGCAAACGTTATTACCGTCGCCGATGTAGGCGAGCGTCACGTTCTTGAGGTCGCCGAACTTCTCCTGCAAGGTGAAATAGTCGGCCAGCGCCTGGCAAGGATGCTCGAGGCCGCTGAGTGCGTTGATCACGGGGATGGAGGCGAAGTCCGCCATCCGCTCAATAGTTTCCTGATCGTAGGTGCGCAGAACCACCGCGTTTACCCAGCGCTCGACATTGTGGGCAACGTCGGCCAGGGTCTCGCGGGCGCCGAGGCGCTCCTGCGTCTGGTCGATGAAGAATGTCGACCCGCCAAGGCTCGCCATTCCGGCCTCGAAGGTGAGCCGGGTGCGCAGCGACGCCTTCTCGAAGAACATCACCATCATTTTTCCTGCCAGCGACCGGCTGAAGTCGGAGGGCCGCGCCTTGACCAGGGCGGCGAGGTTCAGGACGGTTTCGACCTGCGAGGGGCTAAGGTCGCGGCTGGACACCAGATCTCGCGCCCACAGATTCTTGGCGGGCACGGGCTGCGAGGAAACAGCGCTTTTCAGTGGCTGAGTGCTCAATTCTTTCTCCCTTTACTTGTTTTCCCGGCGGTGCTGGAGAGAGCTGCGTCCAGCGCCCCGATCACTTCGTTCACGTGCTTCTTTTGAATCACGTACGGTGGCAAAAATCTAAGTACAGTTTCGTGCGTACGATTGATTAGAATGCCGCGGTCTAATAATTGTTGTACGGCAGCCTTTGCGGTTTCCGCTTTGTCGATTTCAAGGCCCAGCATCAAACCCTTGCCGCGGATCTCGCGGATGGAACTGTGCTTCGCGGCAAGCTTTTCCAGGCTTCCATGAAAGTAGTCGCCGAGAGTTTTGATGTGCTTCAGCAGTCCTTGCACCTGCTTCAGAAACTCGATAGCCACCGCGCAGGCCAGCGGGCCACCGCCGAAGGTGGTGCCGTGCAGGCCGGGGTGCATGCCGCTGGCCACGCGGTTGGTGGTGAGAATCGCGCCCAGAGGAAGCCCGGCGGCGATTGGCTTCGCGACAGTGACGATGTCCGGAGTGATGCCGTAGTGCTCATAGGCGAACCACTTACCGGTGCGTCCCAGGCCGCATTGAATCTCGTCGAGAATCAGCAGCGCTCCGGATTTCTCGGTGAGCTCTCGCGCGGTCTGCAAAAACTCCGGGCTGACGGGATTGATCCCGCCCTCGCCCTGAATGGTTTCCAGGCACACCGCACAGACACTGCCATCGAACTGGCGCTTGAGGTCTTCCACATCGTTGAAGCCGACGAAGCTTACGCCCGGAAGCAGCGGCGCGAAGGGATGGCGATACTTTGCCTGTCCGGTGGTGGCCAGCGAGCCGAAGGTACGTCCGTGAAAAGAATTTTCGAGCGCCAGAATCCGCCACTTGGCCTTGTGCCCGTTCGGATTGTTCACGCGAGCGAATGCGCGCGCCAGTTTCAACGCGCCTTCCCACGCCTCGGTGCCGCTATTGCAGAAGAAGACCTTTTCGAGCCCCGAGACCTTGATCAGCTGCTTCGCAAGCTCCGACTGAAACTCGTGGAAAAACAGGTTCGACACGTGAATCAGCTTTCCCGCCTGGCGTTTCAGCACGGTCTTGATCGCGGGATGTCCGTGGCCGAGCGCGTTCACGCCCAGCCCGCTCAGGAAATCGAGATACTTTTTGCCCTTCGAGTCCCAGAGATACACGCCCTGGCCGCGGGTGAATAGCACCTTCTGCCGGTCGTAGGTCGGCAGCAGGACTTCGGCTTCGGATTTAACTACCGTTGCCAGATTCATGCGCTCAACACCTCGGTGCCATACTCCATCTTGGTGAAATAAAACTGCGGCAAAACTTCGGCATTGGCCGCGGGCATGATGCGCACTCGTCCCACTCCTTTTTTCAGAGCCTGTTTGCAGGCTTCCAGTTTGGGCAACATGCCTCCCGCGATGACCGAGGTCGCGACCATGGAGGGGACTTCGGTCATGGTGAGTCGCGGCATCACTGCGCCCTCTGCGTCTTTCACGCCCGGCACGTCGGTGAGAAAAATCAGCGTGTCGGCGTGGCAAGCGACGGCGCAGGCCGACGCCATCTGGTCAGCGTTCACGTTGTAGTACTCGCCGTCAGTGCCAAGCGCGAGAGACGAAACCACGGGGATGCCCTTCTCGTTCCAGATCGCCTCAAGCCAGCGCGGCTCAACCGAGCAGATTTCGCCGACGAATCCCAGGTCGTAACCCTTGGTTTCCTTCTTGCGTGCGCGAAATGACATGCCATCACCGCCGCACAACCCGATCGCCGGATTTCCCGCCGCCACGATCGCCGCCACGACACCTTTATTCACCATGCCGGCGAGGACCATCAGAGCAACATCGCGGGTCTCGGCGTCGGTGATGCGCAGGCCGTCGACGAAGTCGCTCTTCTTGCCGAGGAGAGCGAGGGTACGGGTCAGCGTGCTACCACCGCCATGGACCACGGCAATCTTGTGGCCGTCGCGGGCGAGATCGACGATGGCATGCGCGCATTTGCGCAACGTGTCTTTGTTTTCCAACGCCGCTCCGCCGACCTTTACGATGATCTTCATTGCAGGCCCTCCGCTTCATCGAACCCGTACATCAAATTCATGTTCTGCACGGCCTGTCCGGCCGCGCCTTTCACCAGGTTGTCTTCGCAGGAGACGACGATCAGCCGCTTGCCGTCCTTGGCCAGAGCAAACCCCAAATCGCAGTAGTTGGTGTTCACCGAAAACTGGATCTCTGGCAGCTTGGGATTGGCGAAGACCCGCACCCAGCGCCTGCCTTTGTAAAAATCACGAAACACAGATTCGATTTCGGCGGCGGTCGATTCTTTTTTCAGCTGCAAATAAATCGTCGAGAGAATTCCCCGCGGGATCGGCAGCAGGTGCGGCGTGAAGGTGAGTTCGCCTTCGTCGAGCTGCAACTGCTCGAGGATTTCTCCCAGGTGCCGATGACCAAATAATCCGTAAGCCGAGAGATTGTCGGCGACGGAGACGAAGTGAGTACGCGCCGTGGGCTCTTTGCCCGCGCCGGAGACGCCGGACTTGGAGTCGGAAATAATTCCCTTGGTCTTGTCGACCAGGTCCGCTTTCAGCAGCGGAGCCAGCGCCAGAATTACCGTGGTGGCATAGCAACCCGGATTGGCCACTACTCCGGCCGAGGCGATCTGGTCGCGATTGAGTTCGGGCAGTCCGTAGACCGCTTCGTCGGTAAACCTGGCCGCGGTCGAAGAGCCTTCGTCTTTGAATCCGTAAACGGCACGAAACCCCGCGTTCTTGATCCGCCATGCTCCGCTGAGGTCGATGACCCGCAGGCCATTGGCGACCGCTTCCGGAACCAGCGCGCGCGAAGCCTCATGTGGAGTTGCCAAAAACAGCAGCTTCACACCCTTTTCTTTGAGCGCCGACCACGACAACGGCTTGAGGGGATAGCTGCCGTTTCCCGAGAGAGCAGGGAAGAGATCCGCCAGATTGGACGTTCCTTCCGATGCGCTGCGGCTCAGGAGTTCGGGAGTGTCGACCAGGGGATGGCGCAGGAGAATGCGTGTCAATTCAAAACCGGAATAACCGGTCGCCCCGACGACAGCTGTTTTAAGTTTGGCCGGCATTTAGGCAAGCATCTCCTGTGTTCGGGCCGCGAGGCGGGAAGCTGCTTTCTTGTCCGGACAAACAATCAGGATAGTGTCGTCGCCCGCTATGGTGCCAACGCTTTCCGGCCACTCTTCGCTGTCGAGCGCGGCGGCCACCGGCTGAGCGCTGCCCACGGCAGTCTTGACCACCAGCAGATTCTGCGCGATGCGAACATCCAGCACAAATTCACGCACCAGCCGGGACGCCGGTGGAAGAGAAGGATCGTAGGCCGTATCCGTGATGGGCTGAGCGTATCCGTTGCCTGTCTTCACCAGGCCGAGCTCGTGGATGTCGCGCGAAAGCGTGGCTTGGCCTACGTCGAACCCCTGCTTGCGCAGGCGGCGCTGGAGCTCTTCCTGGCTGGCGACCGGACCTTTCTCCAGTGCTGCCAGAATCGCCTTCTGTCTTGAGGACTTCGTGGTCATGAATGACTATTCACCGCAGTGAATAATTATTCATTCTAAATTCTGTAGCCACTGTGTCAAGGGGAAATATGGGAAATCGTATTTCCCAAGCAGCGCGGCGACAGGCGTCCCCGACACCCCCCTGCGTGAAACGCCCAAAACAAAACCGCCGCCCCGCAGGGCGGCGGTTTTGTTTCAATCTCGAACCTAATTTTGTTGCTTGTGGCTTTCCTTGGCGGCTTCTCTCTGCTCTTCCTCGAAGAAATGAACCAGCCGCTCTACGAGTTTCCGCTGGCCGCCGATCATGTGGAGGCCGCTCTCGTGCTGGTGCTCTTCTAATATCTTATTTAGTCCGCGTTCGATGTTGTTCATGAGGACTCCCTTCCGCTCGGGTCTACCGATCCAATGATGGATTTTGATCTCTAAGTTATTACCTTAGCAATCCAGGCGCTCCTACGGAAATCGGAAAATTTGATGAGGGTGATTAACTATGTGAATAGAGTTGTGAGCCGGGCACTTTCCCGTCTGGCTGTAACAGGTGCCGCCCTTGCCTTGTTCATCCGACAGCTACTTAGACGTGGCCGCCAACTGTCTCACGGTACTGATAAAAGTGCTGGTGGCTCGCGTCAAGGTGCGGTCGCGACGGTAGGCCACGCCTAGTTCCCGCCACAATTCTTCGTCCTGGATGCCGATCAACTTGACGCGTCCCGCCAGCACCTGATCGCGGGCGAAGCTGGCACTGATCAGCGAAACTCCTAGTCCCGCGGCGACAAAGCTCTTGATCATGCCCACACTAGGAAGTTCCATGCGGACTTGTAGCTGTGAAGCATAGGGGCGGAAGAGCTTGTCCATTAACCGCCGGCTGTAACCGGTCTTGGGCAAAAGCAGCGGCTGCTTCGCAACGTCCGCCACGGATACCACGTCGTGCTTGGCTAACGGGTTCTGAGGGCTCACCATCACCATCAGCTGGTCGCGGTAGATGGCATGGGTTTTAAGGCTGCTCGATTTCACCGGCAGGGTGACAATTCCTACGTCGAGTGCGCCATTTTCCAACTTTTCCACGATTTTGTAACTGAAGTTGCGGTAGATGCTGATCTGCACCCCGGGATACAAGCTGGAAAACTTTGCGAAAACATCGGGCAACACGTAAAGACACGTGGCTTCGTTGGCCCCAATCGAAAGTGTGCCCCGGGGCGACGCGCCTTGGTCGGCGACCGCGAGCAGCGATTCATCACGCATCTGCAATAGGCGTTCCGCATAGGCGAAAAGCACGCGTCCGGCCGGGGTCAAGGTTACGTCTTTGCCGGACCGGTCGAGCAGCCGGTCGCCGTATTCCTGCTCCAGCTGCCGGATCTGGGCGCTCACCGCGGATTGCGAGCGGAATACCTTCTGCCCGGCCCGCGAGAAACTGCCGAGCTTGGCGACCTCCATGAAGGTGGTGAGCTGGTCGAAGTCCATGAGTAGTGCGGATTATAAATGAGGAGATGGGAGCAACTGGTAAAAACGTCTTGCGGCAAATTTGCTCAATCCTGTCATCCCGAGGAGCGGTTTTGGCGACGAGGGACCTTACGACGGAGTTCGGTTGAATATTGTGTGAATGAGAATGTTTCGGAAGTATGCACTATCCCTTGCAAGCAGCAACAACAACTTCGTCGGTCGCAAGGTCCCTCGCTACGCTTCGCGATGAACCGTCTTATAAAAACGACACTAGTCGTTCCCGACGGCAGCTCCGATCTGGATCAACTGTACGGCCGGCTCCGGTGTTTCAAGGTGCAGTCCGCATTCGGTCTTTGAGAAGCCCGCCCAGCGACCGGCGCGGGAGTCTTCGCCTGGCAGCACGGCGCGGGTGCAGTGGGTGCAACCGATGCTGGGGTAATTCTGGTCGTGCAGCGGATTGTAGGGGACATCGTGCTGGAAGACATAATTCCAGATGTCCTGTTTGGTCCAGTCGGCCAGCGGGTTAACTTTCACCAGCTGAAATTTGCTGTCCCATTGGATTTTTCCGGCATCGGCACGGGCGCTACTCTGGTCGCGGCGGATGGCAGTGATCCAGGCATCCAGGGTAGCCAGCTTCTTGCGCAGCGGTTCTACCTTTCGCAGGGTGCAGCACAGGTCCGGGGTGCGGCTCCAGAGCGCGCGGCCATGAATACGCTCCTGCTCTTCCGGCGTGAACTCGGAATAGAGGCGTTCCACGCGAATTCCGTAACGCTGTTCCACGCGATCGATAAGAGCGTAGGTTTCAGGAAACAGGAATTCAGTGTCGGAAGTAAAGACCTCGAGTTTGGAAGTAACGCGCGAGGCGATATGAAGAAGCACCATGCCCTCGACGCCGAAACCCGACGCGATGGCAATTCTGTTGGGGAACTGCCTGAAGGCCCAACGCAGCACTTCCTCGGCGTTCCACTTCTCGGACTTCAGCTTCAGCTCGTGTAACTGCTCCCTCACCGGCCCACTTACTTGGATTGCCACTTGACGTGCTCCTCGATCCCATCCTGGGGATATTCGTGCGTGAGAAAATTCTGCTCCTGAGCGACTGCAACCAGAACCTTGTGATCTGCCAGCGCGGCTACTGCGCCCACTACGAGCAAATTTGGAGTTGGCAGCTCAGGCGAAGCTGCGAGGCACTCAATGCTGGTCACGTAAACGTTCTGCTCCGGAAGGCTGGCCTGCGAAACGATGGCGCACGGCGTATCGCTTGCTATCCCGTTGTCGACCAACTTTTGTGCGACGGCCTCGTATTCCTGGCCCGGCATGTAGATCACCAGCGTGGAATTTGTGGGCAGAGGTGACGGCCAGTTGGCCTCACCGTGCTTTGCGCGATGACTCGTCAGAACCACGACGGATGAGGCAAGATCACGATGCGTAAGCGAGATATTGGCGGCAGCGGCTGCGCCAAGCGCGGCAGTGATTCCGGGGACAATTTCGAAATCAATGCCGCCTTGCCGCAGGGCCTCGATCTCTTCGCCGCACCGGCCGAAGATGAGGGGATCTCCACCCTTGAGACGCACCACCTGGAGGTCGAGACGGGCGTAGTTGACGAGGGACTGATTGATGTCCTGCTGACGCGCGCTCTTCATGCCGCAGCGCTTGCCAACGTTTTCGGAGATGGCTTTGTGCGGAATCAGCGCCAGAATCTCTGGGCCAATGAGGGCGTCGTGCAGCACAATATCGGCGGACTTGATTACCCGTAGTGCTTTGAGCGTTAGCAATTCCGGATCGCCCGGACCAGCACCGACCAGGTAGACCTTACCGGCCATGAAGGGTCTCCCGTTCTTTCTGGGACTGGCGGTTCTCGAAGGCTGCTTGGCTGGCAACCGCGTGCAGGAGCGACTTGCGATGCTGTGGATCGATGTCTTGGGAAAACAGTTCTTTGCGGGTGGCGGCTAATTCGCCGAGCCAATCGGAGTATTCCGGACCGAATTGTGTCTCCAACTGCTTCCTTATTCTTTGTGCCAGTGCTGGGCTGCTTCCGGCCGTCGAGATGGCAATCTGGAGATTGCCCCGGCGTACCACCGATCCGTAGTAGAAATCGCAATTGTCGGGATCGTCGACCGCGTTGCAGAGAATGTTGCGCGCGCGGGCGGCCTCAAATATTTGCCGGTTTACGTCGGGAAGGGAAGTCGCGGCAATTACCAGGAAGATATTATCAAGGTCGGAGTCCGCGAAAGGCCGCTGCTCTAGTGAAATCTTTCCAGAGCGCGCCAGTTCCGCAATTGGTTCCGCGACCTGCGGGGCCACGACTCTTACGTTGGCTCCTGCTTCCAGGAGGCTGGAAATCTTCTCCTGGGCCACGGTTCCCGCTCCGACCGCCAGGCAATGCCGCCCTTCGAGTTTTAAGAACATTGGGAACAGACTCATAAATTCTCTGGAATCCTTTAGGGCACAAAAAAGCCACCGCCAGGTATTTCTCCTGGCGGTGGCTAAATCCGTGTCGTTTCTAGAGGATTCTTAGCTCAGCAAACACCCCCGCCAGAAGATTGCGCTGGACAACAACACGCACAGATAATCTGGCTGAGCATTCGCATCGTGGTTAAATGCTAGTGATTGCTGCGGCGAGTGTCAAGGTTACCGCCTGGAGCATGAATGAAAAAATCTAATCATCTGCATCAGGAATTCGCGCAGCGCAGTTCCTTCGTTGCCTGTGAGGCGCGGGCTTTGCATGTAAATCTTTTAGGCACTATAATTTGCAATTACTCAAAGAGCCTAGGAGACCTTTTAATGTCAGCACCCAGCCGTCGTCCCGAAATCCGTCGTCGTCGCGCCCGCAAAGAAAAGATTCTGAAGTTGCGCAAGCGACACGCCGCAGCCTCGTCAGAGCAGGACCGCAACCGCCTCGCCGGAAAGCTTCACCGCCTGGGATTGAACTCGCCAGGGCAAACACTGCTAAAGGGCTAGTCCGTATACTCCACAAGTTTCGATTCCAAGACCTGCGATCCAGTCTCTGGATATTCAATTGAATGTCGGCGCCCTGAAAAGCCGCCGCCTTCTGGCGGGCGAAAGTGGCTTTGATTTGATGATGCGCTTCAGCGTGGGCCGACGGCTGAAGCATTTCCATGCCTTCTTTACTCGTGGCGCAGAACGCCACGCTTCCATCGTGGTATGGGATGTTGGAATCGAAAGGCCCGCTACAGTCGCCCTACAGCTCTGCCAACGTGTTCTTCCTGCACCACGCGGGCGGGATGGATCTGCCCTTGGGCGACGGCCACATATGCCTCCAAAAGTTGCCGGGCGGCGATGTCCCAGGAGAATTTCTTCACCTGCTCGTAACAACGTCGCTTCATCTTTTCGCGGAGACCCTGGTCACATAGTACGCGGTGCATGGCGCGCATGATTTCAAAAACATTTTCCGGATTTACCAGGACAGCTGCGTTGCCTACCACCTCGGGAAGAGACGAAGTATTGGAGGCGAGCACAGGCGTTCCATGGGCCATGGCCTCGAGCGGCGGCAGCCCGAAGCCTTCGTATAAAGAGGGAAAGACGAAAAGCTTGGCGGCATCGTAGAAGATGCGCAGGATTTCGATCGGCACAAAGCCCAGGAAGCGGACGTCGTTTTGTACCCCGCCGCGGATCACGGTGCGCCGCAGGTCCGGGTTTTTTGAGAGTTCATCCCCGATAATAATGAGCTTCAGGTCCGGATATTTTCCGTCTTTCTCCAGCTCCGCCCGTAGAGCGGAGAAGGCTTCGATGATCCTCACCAGATTCTTGTGCGGGCTGATTCTGCCGGCATAAAGCAGAAAGGGATAGTTGATCTGGTACCGATGCTGCAAAAGCTGCCGGTCGGCTTCGGTGGTATGGCCGTGCAGAAATCGTTCATCGATGGCGTTGTAGATCACCTCGATACGGCTTCTGCGGATATGGAAGATGCTGGCAATCTCGTCTTTGGTGAAGTTCGATACAGCGAAGATCCGTGTGGCCCCTTTCAGCACCCGGCTGGTCAAATGGAAGTGCAGGGAGCGTCGCAGGCCGGAGCGGCCGCGTGTGCGCAACATATGATCGAAGACGTCGTGCACCGTCACCACGTAGGGGCAATTGAGGTAGCGTGGCATCCAGAAGAGATGCGGGACATGGACCAGGTCACACTGCAGCCGGTTCAATGTGGAACGCGATTCCAGGTAACCCTTCACGGTGGTGTCGGGCTGGTCGAGCGGGACGTTAATAAAGTTCGGCGGAAGCGGACCCATCTCCGCAACCTTGGCGGGCGGCCCAATAAGAAAGTATTCGTTGGAAACGTCAATTCGGCCCAGCGCCCGTACCACGTTGCGGGTGTATGTACCGACACCGAAATCGGTCATACGGCGGATATCGAGGGCGACTCTCACAAGCCACTCCATCTTATGGCAGAGCTTACGCGGAGGGGAGTGCCACACTTGTGGCGGGCCCTCAGCCATCCGTGTAGAGACCTAGCTGTGCTACCTCTCGGGCCGGGAGCTCCCAAACCAAAAAGACGTAGCAGAGCTACGTCTCCACACTACCGGGGGTCAGGCCCGGACTTCGAGTTGCGCGGGCGCACGGCGCTCCGGATAGAGCGGGAATGACTCAGCCAATTCCAGCACCTGGCGGCGAATCCGGGCGAGTACCGCGGCGTCGCTGCGGTTTTGCAGGGCCTGGGCGATCCACTGACCCACCTGGCGCATTTCCGGTTCCTTCATGCCGCGAGTTGTGAGGGCCGGGCTCCCAAGGCGTACGCCGCTCGGCTTCATCGGTGGGTTCGTGTCGAATGGAATCGCGTTCTTGTTGACCGTGATCGCCGCTTCTCCCAGGGCCTTTTCCGCCTCGCTGCCAAACATGCCTTTGGAGAAGACATCGATCAACAGGAGATGAGTGTCAGTTCCTCCGGAAATGATTCGAAAACCCTCGGCAGCGAGGGTCTCAGCCAGCACCTTTGCGTTGGCCACGACCTGTTTGGCGTAGTCCCGGAAGCTAGGCTGCGCCGCCTCTTTAAAACAGATGGCTTTGGCGGCGATGATGTGCATCAGTGGGCCGCCTTGCATGCCAGGGAAAACTGTCTTGTCGATCGCGGGTCCAAAGCTTGCGTTAGCGAGAATCATTCCCGAGCGCGGACCACGCAGGGTCTTATGGGTTGTGGAAGTAACGATCTGGGCGTGAGGCACCGGTGAGGGATGCGCGCCTCCGGCGACGAGTCCCGCGAAGTGCGCCATATCGACCAGGAACAGTGCCCCAACCTTGTCGGCAATCTGCCGCATGCGGGCGAAGTCGATGATGCGGGGATAGGCGCTGCCTCCGCCAATGATCATCTTGGGATTTTCTTTTTCCGCGACCCTCTCCAGGTCGTCATAGTCTATGGTCTCGGTGTCTCTGGTGACGCCATAGGGCACGATGCGATACGTCTTCCCCGAAAAATTCAGCGGATGCCCGTGGGTGAGATGGCCGCCGTGAGCCAGGTTGAGGCCAAGAATGGTATCGCCCGGTTGCAGGACTGAGGCGTAGGCCTCCATATTGGCCTGCGATCCGGCGTGTGGCTGGACGTTGGCATACTCCGCCCCAAAAAGCTGTTTGGCGCGATCTCGCGCCAGGTTTTCGACCACGTCAGCAAACTCGCAGCCCCCGTAGTAACGCTTGCCGGGATAGCCCTCGGCGTACTTGTTGGTAAAGACCGATCCCATGGCTTCAAGCACGGCTTCGCTCACGAAGTTTTCGGAGGCGATCAGTTCGAGTCCCTCGTGCTGGCGCTGGGCTTCGTGATCGATGGCGGCAGCGATTTCGGGGTCGAATTCAGACAACGAGCGGGACATGGCAGAATTTTTCATGGATGATTTCCTGAGCTATTTTACTGCTTCCAGGGCTTCGATCTTTTTGATCCGCTGTTTGTGGCGTTCGCCGCCGGGAAACGGAGTTGCCAGCCAGCGATCAACGATGCTGAAAGCGGTTTTCTCATCCAGCAGGCGGGCCCCTAACGCGAGCACGTTGGCGTTGTTATGTTCCCTACTCAACTGGGCTTCGATTTCGGTGTGCACATTGGCGGCTCGAATGCCGTGAATCTTGTTGGCGGCGATCGACATGCCAATGCCGCTGCCACAGACCAAAATTCCGCAGTCCGCCTGGCGGCTTACGACATCATCGCCGACAAGCTGTGCGTAGTCGGGATAGTCTACCGACGCTTCAGAATTTGTGCCTTTGTCATCGACGGTGACGCCGGCATCGGCCAGGTGTCGCTTGAGCTTGTCCTTGAGTTCAAAACCGGCGTGATCGCAGCCGAGGGCTACTTTCATGGATTGATTCTAGCAAGGAGAGCGAGACTAAAGGCCACCAATAAAAGTGTCATCCCGATGGCGCGGCTTTTGCGCCGAGGGACCTTACGATGCGCCCGGAAATGTCTGGGAAGATCGCAAGAGTGTGACGGAGGCGGGAGTCATAGTGCCAGCTTAGCCCTAGGTCTTAACCACGGTATCGACGAGGCTGAATGGCGTAAGGTCCCTCGGCGCCAAGAACGCGCCTTCGGGATGACAGCCTATCTGGTCTAGCGGTCGAAAGCCGTCCGCATGAACGAGGCCAGTCGCCATCCGTCCATATACTTATAGGGCGTCTCGCCAGTGGTGTAGTGGCCGCAAGGCAAGACTGAGACTTTGTGATCGATGCCGTGCCGCTCAAACTCTGCAATCGCCTGGCGCGAGAGTTCGGGCAAGAAGGTCAAATCGTAGGCGGCATAAACAATCAAGGATTTCTTCGGCCAGCGCGCAAACTGCTTGAAATAAGACATGGGGCTGATCGCGCTCCACAGCGCGCGCAAACGGTCCTGATCGATCTGTTGCTCCAGCCCTTCACGTATGTGGCGGGTGGACTGTCCGCTCCACACCACGTCGGAAACATAAGTGGACGCATGGTTGAAGGCCGAGACACGAATGCGCTGGTCGTGGGCTGCTGCCAGGAACGCGTAGCAGGACCCGAGACTGGTGCCGAGCACGCCGAGCTGGGTGTACCCATGCTGCTGCAGCCAATCAAGGCAACAGCGAACGTCGATGACTCCCTGCCGTGAGGCATCAAGAGTGCGGCCGATGTTGGCAGACACGGCATAATCCGCGCGCCGAATTTCTCCCGGCATGCGGATATCGTGATAGGGCATGGTCAGGCGCAGCACCGCGATGCCCATCATGTTCATAACCCGGCATAGTCCAGAGTAGGCCAATGCGTCAGAATTCCAGTGCGGCAGCACGACTATGGCGCGGCGTCCGCGGGCGGGGAACCAGCGTGCGTTCACCAAATTGTTTTCCGGATGCGCCGTGTGCACCGGCGAGGTGAAGCGAAGAAAGGTCCCGAACTTTCCCTTTACCTTGGCTTCCAAAGTCGGGTCAGGGACCTCCCGGGTGCTGAAAACCCTCAGCTCACGCTGCTCTAGGCGGAAGTCTGTGGGTACTCTGTAGGCATAAAAAGTGTCGCTGTCAGCGATAGCTCGTTGGTTGTATTCGGCCAGGTACGCCTCAGGATCGTCGGGCACATAGCCCGGCCCATGGCCATTGCGGCATGGCCAGTTCTGGGCGTACTCAAAACCCCACTCCAGCGGACGGACTACCCGGTTGTTGTCCACCGACGTGAGTTTCGACTCCCAGTCGTACATCCATTTGGCGTAACGAGTGCGCACAAGGCTATGAAAAATATAGCAAGTGTGGTCCGAAAATGGCTTGTCGTAGCAAGCGAACGGCTGCCAGCCGCCGTTGGCAGACGAAATTTGGCCAGTGAATGGGATGTGGGAAAAGGGGTACGTTTGCCTTGGAATTAATTGACACCTATTAGTTGGCCGGGGTAGCTTTGGGTGCTTTTCCCACCATTCAAAATTAAAGGAGACGATATGCGAGTGCCTCTGGTGCTTTGTAGCGTGCTGGCGTCTGCGCTTCTGGTCCCGATGCTTTCAGCCCAGGACGCGGTCAAGACCGATCCCAAGCACTACACGGTAATTTCGGAGAACGATCAGGTACGGATTATAAAGGTGCATTATGGCCCCCACGAGAAGTCGATCATGCACAGCCATCCCGATGCAGTGGCAATTTTCATGTCGGACGGCAACGTGCAGTTCACCTATCCGGATGGAAAGAAGGATAGCCACAAAGTCAAAGTCGGTGACACCCTGTTCACCAAGGCCAACGTTCACCTGCCGGAAAACCTCAACGACAAGCCCTTCGACGTCATTCTGGTGGAATTGAAGAAGTAATTCACCGAGTTCGATATGAGGCAGCTTGCCAAGCGTCACACCTGCAGCCAAACGCAGGAGCGTAGCTGCCTTTTACTCTCCAAACGGATCGCTGAGTGGGAATGATGCTTCACCCGCTGCCGGTCGTGAGACCATCACGGAGTACAAAAATCTTGTCATCCTGAGCGCAGCGTAAGTTAAGTTCTCTGCGGCTTTACAATCGCCCTCTCACGCAATCTCCGGCCGGCGCTTTCCAATATTTGTGGCCTGCTCAAACGCATAGCCGAGCTGGAGCACACCCCAGTCGTCGTGATGACGGCCCACGATCTGAAGGCCGATCGGCAACCCGCTTGACGAGAACGCACACGGCACCGACATTGCCGGATTGCCCGCGGTCGATACGTAATACGCCGACTTCATCCATGCGATGTAGTTTTCCATTTTCACGCCGGCGATTTCCGTCGGGTAGTGCTGATTGACGTCGAAGGGCAGCACCTGGTTGACCGGCATGATGAAGAAATCGAACTCATTCTTGAAGCCACACAATCGCTGAAACAAAGCTGAGCGCTTCGCTTCGATCCTTGAAAGCTGTGGTCCGGTGAGCTTCCGCCCTTCCTCGACGTGCCAATGCACATATTCGTTGAGCTGATCTCCCTTGGTGGCAAGTATGTCGCCGAATGAAGACTCGACCGACCAATGCCGCCAGGCGACGAATGCCTCATTCGCATCGCTGAAGTCAGGCTCTGTGTCCAGCACTATGCATCCGAGGGATTCGAAAACTTTCCTTTGCGCCTGAACCGCGTTTTTCACTTCCGGCTCCCAAGGCAGTCCCAAATCCTTGAACATGGCCACGCGCACGCCTTTGAAATCGCGCTGCAGCGGTTTGGCGAACTGCTCGCCTGACTGGTCGATGGCAATGGGACAGTGATGGTCATAGCCAGCCTGTACGCTCAGAAGCAGCGCGCAGTCGGCAACATTGCGGGCCACCGGCCCCGGCACCGACAACGTGAACCAGGCGAGGCTGGAGGGAACATCGGGAACGCGTCCGGGCGAGGGGCGGATTCCCACCACGTTGCAGAAGTTCGGTGGGTTGCGCAGCGATCCCCCCATGTCGCTACCATCGGCGAGAGGCACCATGCCGGTGGCGAGGGCGACGCAACCTCCGCCAGTGCTGCCTCCGCAGGTTTTCGTGAGATCGTAAGGATTATGGGTGGCTCCAAATACCGGGTTGAAAGTCTGAGAGCCTAGCCCAAATTCCGGCACGTTGCTTTTGCCAATAACGATTGCGCCGGCTGCCTTCTCGCGCTGCACTACGCGGCAGTCGAAGTCGGGAATGTGATCTTTGTGCAGGGGCGAGCCATAAGTCGTGCGGAGCCCGGCCGTCTCATGCAGATCCTTCACTGCGAAGGGAAGACCATGGAGCGGCCCCAACCATTTTCCCTTCGCAAGAGCCTCGTCTGCAGCCAGGGCCTGCTTCATGAGTTCGTCTTCAGGGACCATTGTGACCATGGCGTTCACTTTTGGATTCACCCGCGCGATCTGCTTCAGGTGGGCTTGCATGACTTCGCGGGCAGAAATTTTCTTCCGGCGAAGCAAGTCAAGGAGGTCCACCGCACGCATAAAGCAGAGATCATCCGCGGGGATTGGCGCAGGCTCGGCAAACAACGGCGACGACCACAACGGTGTGGCAGCCGCCGAAATGGCGGCGCCACTTCCCAACTTGAGGGCCTCGCGGCGCGATATTTTGCTATTCATCGGATTCCTTCGCTCGTAGGTTTAGGGGAACAGTATCACCGACAGCATGAGCCGTGAAAAGAACTCAATCGGCTACGCGGCTGTTAAGAGTGGGATCTGATGCCGGTCAAATAAACGACCGGAGAGTCATCGAGCTCTTTCCCAGACAATCTTCCAGCGAATAGCTCCGGGTTCCTCGGTCTCCACCCCGCTGAGAACCAGACGGTCTTTTTCGAATTGAAATGGTCTGACCTGTCGGGTTCCGGAAAATGGCGGCGCAGTACTCACTTCGGGCAAATGGATAATCTGTTGGTTTGGCACGTCCAATTCATAGCGTCCGCAGTACGCAAAGGTCCCGTCAGCAGTGGAGAGCCGCTCGTCAGAGGTTGGATGGGCAGAATCCGCCCATTTCGGAAGGTCCGGGTTCACCAGCTGCGCACACATGTATCCATCCGCGGAGTAAATCAGGAATCCCTTTGCATTGGGTCCAAACTCGGGATACGGGCGTTTGCTGCCGTTCTTCATGGTGTATTCCGCCGACACCAGTTTCCAGGCACCGATGAGACGATTTCGAATCCCGGTGTCGTCTTGGGAGAACACCAAACCTTTTAACAGAAAAATGACGGCAATCAACGAAACGCACATTTTCATCGGCACTCCCATGCGGTCCAGGGCGGCGCTGCCGCGCGGCGACAGCCTATCTCATTTTGCTGCTGCATACCATTGGCGCATCCAACGTGAAGCGTGGCGTTCCAACCAGAGACGATGGTTCACAACTGTCTTTGTGCCAATTAGACTGGTTGGTCACGACTGACTATCGGAGAATTCATGCCCACGGTTCGAAGCAATCCGCTTTCTTATCTTTCCGGACAGTTGCGGGAGTTGAAGGAAAAAGGCACTTATTTTCATCTGCGGGTCCTGGAAGATGAACAGGCCCCCGAGTGTACCTTCGACGGCAAGAAGGTGATCAATCTCGCGTCGAATAACTACCTCGGCCTGACCACACATCCCAGGCTGCGCGAGGCCGCGCTCGAAGCTACCCGCAAGTACGGCGTCGGTTCGGGAGCGGTGCGCACCATCGCCGGCACCATGAAGATCCACATGGAATTAGAGGAGAAGATCGCGCGCTTCAAGAACGTGGAAGCATGCGTGGTCTTTCAGTCGGGCTTTGCTGCTAATGCGGGAACAGTTTCGGCGGTGCTTGGCAAAGACGATTTCATTATTTCCGATAGTTTGAACCACGCTTCCATCATCGATGGTGCGCGACTGTCCCGGGCAAAGATTCTGGTATTCCGCCATAAGGACATCGTTCACGCCGAGGAGCAGTTGGCCAGCGTGAAGAACGAGGCCGGCAAGAAGCTTCTGATCACGGACGGCGTGTTTTCCATGGACGGCGACATTGGTCCGCTTTCCGCTCTATGCGGCCTTGCCGAGCAGTACGGCGCCATCATGATGGTGGATGACGCCCACGCTTCGGGGGTATTGGGCCGAAACGGCCGCGGCACCATCGACCATTTCGATGTACATGGGCGGGTCGACATTCAGGTGGGAACATTGTCTAAGGCAATCGGGGCTTTGGGCGGCTACGTCTGCGGCACCCGCGATCTGATCGAGTTCCTCTATCATCGCGCCCGGCCATTTCTGTTTTCAACGTCGCACCCGCCTTCGGTCGCCGCGTCATGTATGGCCGCCTTCGACGTTTTGCAGGAAGAACCCGAGCGCATTGAGAGACTCTGGGAGAACACCCGGTTCTGGAAAAAAGAACTCGGCTTGCTGGGTTTTGACATTGGAGGCAAATCAACGCCTGCGAGTGAAACGCCAATTACCCCCATCATCATCGGCGACGGCAAGCTCACTATGGACTTCTCGCGTGAGTTGTTTAAAGAAGGCGTGCTGGGCACGGGCATCGCATTTCCCACGGTTCCAGAAGGCAAGGCGAGAATTCGGACCATCATGACCGCTACCCACACTCAAGAAGAATTGCAGCAGGCGCTGGACGTATTAAAGCGCGTGGGGAAAAGAATGGCGATTTTATGAATTGTCGAAATCCTGACAAGCCGGAAGAAACTCTCCGAGCCATTGTTCTCGGGGCATCCACTCCCTTATTGCCAAACGCAGGACAGAACCGCTAGAAGGACTCATGCTGATAAGTCCGCGGGTGCTGATGATCGCAACCTCGCTCTCCGAAAACGGCATTCATACCGCCCGAGCCTTGTGTGCCGCTGGTTTTGAAGTGGCAGTGCATAGTCCATCTTTTCATCTCCTCACTAAGATCAGAGGTATTCAGAGAGCAGGAGCTCCCACTGTCCTCTCGTCGACGGAATCGGCCATCAGGCACAGCATGAGGCAATGGCGCCCAGATGTCGTTGTGCCCTGCGACGATACTGCGGTGCGAGCTCTTCATCGGATTCACCGGACCGCCCCCGAATGTTCCGAGGTGATTGCACGTTCGCTGGGAGATCCCAGCTATTTCCCGAAAGTTGGCAGCCGGGTTCGTTTTTTGGCCGCGATGGCGAACTCGCAAGCCCGCGTTCCTGAGTGGGTAGTGTTACATCAACACGAGGATGTTGCTGGATCGGTGCAATTTTCCCGCTTCCCGCAGGTTCTGAAGAGGGAAGGATCCGGCGGAGGCGCAGGTGTGCGAATCGTTTGCAACGAGGGCGCGGCACGAACGGGATACGCCGAACTGACCAGAAAACCCTCCGCTCTGCGCCGTCTGCAAACCCACGCGATGGAAATGCTCTTTGGCGTCGTGCATGACGCTCGGTTCGCCGGACCAAAGGCGGTCATCGCGCAGCGGTATGTGCATGGCCAGGCGGCAAACCGGTCGGTATTTTGCTGGAAGGGTCAAGTTCTGGCAGGCATCAACGTGGAAGTAGTGCATTCTTACACCGAAACAACACCGGCGACCGTTGTCAAACGTATCGATCACGTTGAAATGGACATCGCCAGCGCTGCCGCGGTCAGGCTGATGAAGATTTCGGGCTTTTGCGGATTTGATTTTGTGCTTGAGCAGGGGACTCGCCGCGCCTGGCTGCTGGAAATGAACCCGCGGCTCACCTCAATTTCTCATCTTCCCTTTGGCGAGGGATCAGATTTGATTGCAGCTATGGCGGCGACCTGTTCGCGTTCGACGCCAAAGGTCAGGCCGCGGCTGATGCAGGATAATGTGGCTCTCTTTCCCCACGAGGTGGGGCGCGATCCGCATTCGTTGCGGTCCTTAAGCGCTTATCACGACGTACCCTGGGACGATCTTGAATTGGTTTCGGCGTGCCTTCACCGCTGTGCGAAACTCGATGCCTACGGGCGAGTCCGCAATCTCCTCGCTCTCGGGAGGCACGTTGCGTGCATTCTTCTGCGACGGCCTGAAGCCGGCACCCGAACTCCGGAACCTTTCATCCCCACGCCTGCCTCGTTGCACGCACTCCGAGAACAACCGACCGCGAGGCGAAAATTCTCAGCATAGTCAGGTAACAAGCCTTAACACGCATATTTGCCGGTTTGTCACAAGCAATGTGACAATGTCGCATGCGAAAACATTTTTGCGCAACAACTACCTTGCTAACGGTAGCCTTGTTGCTTTCGAGTTCTCACGCCCAACAAGCTCCGGCCAAAGTACCGCCGGCCAAACCCAAAGCGGCGCCATCCTCTCCCTCGAGGAAGGCGACGGCAACCAAGCCCGGCGCCCCGGCTCCTCTAACCCTGAAAACTGAGAAGGACAAGTTCAGCTATGCCCTGGGGATGAATCTGGGGAACAGCTTGCACAAACAGTCTGTGCCGGTTGACCCGGTGATTCTTCAGCGGGGCCTGAAAGACGCGCTGGCCGGCAAGACGCAGATGACAGAGGAAGAAGCACGCGGCGCAATTATGGCGGTGCAAACCGAGATGAGGAAAAAAATGGAAGAGAGCAGGCAAGCGGCCGGTGGCGTAAACAAAAAAGAGGGCGAAGCATTTCTGGCGGCGAATAAAACCAAGGAAGGCGTAGTCACTCTTCCCAGCGGACTGCAATATAAGGTCCTGAAAGAAGGTTCCGGTCCAAAGCCAAGCGCAACCGATTCGGTAGTCTGCAACTACCGGGGCACGCTGATCGATGGCAAAGAGTTTGACAGCTCCTACAAACGTGGCGAGCCGGCAACATTTCCGGTCAATGGTGTCATTAAAGGATGGACTGAGGCCTTGCAGTTGATGCCGGTAGGCTCCAAGTGGCAGCTGTTTGTTCCGGCAGATCTGGCATATGGTGATCGCGGCGCCGGTGCTGACATTGGGCCCGGAGCAACGTTGGTCTTCGAAGTAGAGCTCATGTCGATTGCTGACAAGACTCAAGAGAAGAAGTGAGTGGGTGGGGTGGAGTCTCGCCTCCATCCCAGTGTTTCCCGCCCGCAGCGTTGTAATATCTCTGCTGGTAAATCTCCATGGCAGAACGGGTGTTTGGCCTCAGCATTAATCAGGTAATGGCATACGCGGCCGTTGCCAACGTGCTGCTGGTTGTAATACTGACCACTATAAATATTTACTACGCCTGGTATGCCAAGCGGCAGGCCGATGCCAGCCATGCCCAGGTGGAGGCCTCGAACCGCCAGGCCGCCCTGGCCGAAGAGAGCCTGGTCATCCTGCGCAAGCAGATCGATCAGCAACACCGGGCTGATACGGGCGCAATTACGTTGCAGCTTAAAGTCGCCATCCATGCCATCGACGACTGGATGAGGAGAATTAGTGGCGAAAACCACCCGCAGTTACCCGATGAGGTCAGCATTTTGTCGTCGGACTTCAGCGTAGCCACCCACCGGGCCACGGCAATTGACGAAATTGTGGCGGAGAACATGGGCGCGGCAGCCTTGTACATTCTCGAAGCGGAAAACAACATTCGAATTCTGCGTAAGCAGCCGGCAGTTTGGAAGGAAGTGCAGGAGAAGGCGAGCAAGAACCTGAACGTCGCCAAATACAAGCTTAACGTGGCACGCGCCCGATGGGAGTCTGCCGCCAGTCAGGCTTCTTGACCCTAAGAATCCAGCGCGGGATAATGGCGCGCGGCCAGAGGGAGCAGTTATGAGCGAAGAATTGAAGAAGGTTGGGGACTACCAGATCCTGAACGAACTGGGCGCTGGCGGCATGGGCAGGGTATACCGCGTGCACAATGTGATTACGGATCGCATTGAAGCCATGAAGGTACTTTTGCCGGATCTTGCCGGACGTCAGGAGCTGGCTGCGCGATTTCAGCGGGAGATCAAAGTCCTCGCCAGCTTGAACCACCCCAACATCGCTCAACTACGCACCGCGCTCGTCGTCGATAACCAGTTGCTCATGATCATGGAGTACGTCGAGGGCATGAACCTCGCCGACCGCCTGGAGAGAGGTCCGATACCGGTGCCGGAAGCGGTGAGCTATATCGACCAGGTGTTAAATGCTCTGAGCTACGCGCATCAGCAGCACATCGTGCATCGGGATATCAAGCCGGGAAATATGATGCTGACACCTCAGGGTGTAATCAAGTTGATGGATTTCGGCATCGCTCGTTCAGGGGACGAGCGGTCACTGACCATGACCGGCACGACTTTGGGTTCTCTGAACTACATGTCTCCTGAGCAGGTGAAAGGCGAAGCTACGGATGCCCGCTCCGATCTATATTCCGTCGGAGTGTCCTTGTACGAAATTGTCACCGGACGCAAACCATTCCAGGCCGATAGCGACTTTTCCATCATGTCGGCGCATGTACGGGATTCGCCGAAGCCGCCGATTGAGCTTCAACCCGGGCTGCCTCCGGCGCTCAACGAAATTATTTTGATCGCCATTGCGAAAGACCCGGCGCAGCGCTTTCAAACCGCGGACGCATTTCGTAACGCGCTCAGCAGTGTGCACGGCGGCGCCACGGCGCCGGCGGTTGCGCCCGTTTCACGCCCGGATGCCGGAATCACCGCACTGATTTCTTCAGCGCCCATTCCGACTCCCACATCTCCCGCCATGGTGTCGCCCGCTATGGGTGCGGCCGCAAGTACGCCATCGGTTCCTCTGCCGCCGCCGCAGTCGACCGGTCATCGCGGCCTTTACATAACCTTGGGAGCGTTGGTGGTACTTGTAGTGCTGGTGGTGGCAGGAATTTACATGCCCCGTAGCAGCAAGACCCAGGCCAAAAATCCCGAGGCTGTGACTTCCGGATCGAGCGTAGCTAGCGGCGATGTCGATTCCCAGAATGCACCCTCGCAGAGCGCCCAGCCTCAGCCTTCCTCAACCGCAACGGAAACGCTTGCCTCACCGCCGGCCGGAACGGCAGAAGCCGGTGCCACCAACAACTCATTCCCGACGCCTGATTCCAATACCACCTCTGTACCGCCACAAGAGCCCCCGGTTCCGCCCGCTCATTCGGCGGAAAGTCCCCATTCTGCGGCCTCGAAGTCTGCGGGCTCGCACCCACCCAGGCTCACCGCCAAAAACCATGCGGACCGCTCGAATGCTTCGAGCATGTCCACCCCGCCCGAACCTTCGGCGAGCAATGCATCGCAAGAGGACACAGCCAATGCCAACGCCGATGCTCTAGATGCCCTGGAACACGAAATCGACCAGCTTTCTACCCGGGCTGCTGCAGTCAACTCCGGTCTCGATCACCTGCAGCAGGCGCAGAGCGCTTCCGGCTACGGCTTACGTGGTGACATGGTGGCGAAGCAATCGAGCATGAAGAACAATCTGTCAAAAGCCCAGGACGCAGTCGATCGTGGAGATCTGGCGCGTGCGAAGAAGTTTGCAGCCATGGCCCAGGGCGACGTGGAGGCGTTGGAACATTTTCTAGGCCGGTAGACTGATGAGGGAAGTCAGCCATGCGCTTGCGTACTACACGAATTGTCTTATTACCATTGTAAGAACTCCGGCGTGCAAAGCGGCGGTAGACTGATCTTGGCCCGGCGCCTAGGCCGGATATTCAACCTCCCCGTCGAATGAAACAGCCCACCAAAGTACAGGTTTTAGCCGGCGTAATTTCATCTTTGGGTCTTACCGCGATGGTTCTGTTTCTCTCCTACTGGAACCATCTTGCAACTGAGGCTCCCCGGGCCGGTAAGGTTTCAACCCCCCATTGGTTGATCGCTGGCTTCACGACGTTGGCCGTGGTTACGTCAGCAGTTTCTTTATGGCTGATGATCAGAGAAAAACGGATGTCCAGCGCAAACCGGATAAGCATCGCCGACAACGAACAGCAATATCGAGCGCTCTGCGATAACGCATTCGACCTGATTGATATGCTTTTGCCCGATGGGAAATTTATCTATACCAACCTTACCTGGCGCAGGACACTAGGCTACACCGCCGAGGAAGCCGCACGATTGCGGCTGGAAGATGTAGTCCATCCCGAAGACCTGCCATTCGCCTTGAGAAGCATTCGTGGTCTGCTGGCTGGAGAGCCGGGGCGGAACCGCTTCGAAGTTCGCTTCCGAACAAAGACCGGAGAGGTCATCAATCTTGAGGGGACAGTCAATTGCCGCCAGGAAAAAGGCACACCGGTGATTATCCAGGGAATTTTGCGGGACGTCACCGCCCGCAAACGCGCCGAACTGAAAGTAAGTGACCTGCAAAATCGCCTGCAGGAAGCGCTGGCCAAAGAGAAAGAGTTGGCTCGGGTTGACCCGCTGACCCACGTGTGGAATCGCCGGGCATTTTTCGAACAGGCCGAAATCGAAATTTCCCGAGCGTGGCGCTATTCGCGTCCCCTATGCGTCGCCTACCTGGATATCGACAACTTTAAACAGGTCAATGACACCTTGGGACACTCGACGGGAGATGTTTTGCTGGTGACCCTGGCCAGCACCCTGCGGGCGGAATTGCGCGCCAGTGATCTCATTGCACGAATGGGAGGCGATGAATTTGCCGTGCTCCTGCCCGAAATCGACGCCGCCTCCGCTGAACTAGTCTTGAAGAAAGTGCAGAAGAGCCTGCTCGAAACGGTGGAGCAGAACGGATGGAATGTAACCTTTAGCATCGGAGCTGCGAGCTTCGCTAAGCCTCCGGGATCGCTGGAAGCCATGATCCGAGTGGCCGATGAGGCCATGTACGCGGTCAAAGCACACGGCAAGAACGACGTCGCGATGGTGGTGGTCGGCTAGGCTAAGCTTATTGCACCGTCAAGTTAAAACTGGCAACGTGACTAAGCTTGCCGTTCGTCGCGGTTATGCTGATTGTATAGTTTCCGGCGGTTGTGCCCGGATTGTGACTTCCTCCACCGCCTCCTCCACAACTCGTGCCTACGACAACGAAAGTCAAGACCACCATCAAGAATGCAATTCTTCTCCAGCGTTTGCCGGCCACGGGAAACATGAAAATTCCAACGAACAGCCCTCCGCTTGTGCTCCAGAACGCATAGAAAATAGATCGCGTTGCGGGCGCGAGAGAGGAGCGGGCAGTAGTGCTTATGCTCACGGTGGTTTTGCCGCTTCCGGTAATCGATGCCGGGCTGAAACTACAACTGCTGGCGTTGGGAAGTCCAGTACATGAACTGGCCTCGAAATTAATGGTGCCGTCGTAGCCGGGTTCCCCGGTCACGGTGAGCGAAACGGATCCGCTCTGCCCCTGTTTTAGGGTGATCACTTTCTTGTCGACCGCAACGGCAAACTCGTGCTGGACGCTTACCGTGACAGCCTGAGAGGTCGAAGGGCCATAATACATATCACCTTCATAGGATGCCGTGATGACGTCTTCGCCCACAGGTAACGTGCTGGTCTGAAAGGTGGTCGTCGCGGAAAAGACTCTGCCGGTTTTCGGGTCGATGCCTGGGAACAGCGAGGCACTGCCAATGGATGTGGCTCCGGAGAGGAAAGTAATCGAGCCGCTGGGAGCATTGGAGGCCAGGCTGTTGGTATCAATCCTTGCGCTCAAACTTACTGTCGAACCGTTTCCGATGCTCGTTTTGTCGACGGTGAGTGCATTTGATGTGGCCGCTACGGTAATGTCGAAGTTCGCGGTCCCCGAACTGCTATTGAAGCTACTATCGCCGGTGTAGGTGGCGAGTAGCGTATGAGACCCGTGAGCGAATGACGTATAACCATTAGGAGGAGCGGCGTTGCCTTCGCTGTTTAGCGTAAAAGTATCCAGGGATAAAAATCCTTCACTGAGGAACAAATTGCCTGTAGGAATTCCATGTCCGGACTGGCCCGTTACATCCGCGCGCGGATAAATGAAACTGCCGTAAGGCCCGCTAGTAAACGGAACCGGATTGCCCTTTGCATCGGCAGTGAGCACACGAAGCGTGGTTACACTGGATTCGGGAGTGACCGTCACGTTTACCGCAGCGGAATCGCTTGATCCGAAGGTTCCATCACCAGAATAGTGGGCGACAACATCATAGGTTCCGCCAGGCAGCAGGTTGGTACTGGTGCTGGCTGACCCTGCGTTCAATGCAAACTGATCAATTTCCGCCGTCGCAGCAGAACCTTGCAACACTGCCGTACCCGTGGGCGTGCCGCTTCCTCCATTGGGCGCGACCGAGATATTTACCGTGACCGGACTGCCGTGAGCAATCGTAAGCGGACTCAAGGCCAGAGTAGTTGTGGTGGAATTAAACGTCACCGAACCCCACTGCTTGGCCAGATTGTTCACGTTGACTGATCCAAGTCCTGTGGCCAAGTCGTAGGCGGTTGTCGCCTGGTACTTTCCGGCGGACGTGCCAAATCCGGATTGCCCGGGAACCGCAATATTCCCTACGGTAGTGTCGTTGAAGACGCACGTTGCTGCCGGAGCGCCGGTGGTCTTCGACCCGTTGCATTGGGAAAAAGTTTCCTTCGCGGCCAGACGGTAGAGGACGTAGTTGGCCTGTCCTTGGCGGCCTCCCATCTTTTGGTTAATGAGCGCCATGATGCCGGCGAAGGAGGGCGTCGAGGCGGAGGTCCCGGAAATTCCAAACATTTCATTAGCGCTGACACAGGACCGTTCGTAGCAGATTAAGTAGGGATCATGTCCCGCCGCTGTCAGAGAAACATCGGGCAGGTCTCGCTTGCCATCATTTGGAATTCCGGCAACCCCGGCCTGCCAGGAAGGCTTGCCAAAGAACTTACTGACGCCACCTCCGCCTGCCCACAGATTCGCTTTCTGGGCGCCGCACTGTGCCGTAGAACAGCTTTCGTTCCAGACATTCTCCGGTATATAGGATTTCGCCGTTGCCGCGAAGCTGCCAGGCGCCGGATTCCAGTAGGTTGCATCCTGGCCGTGCTCGTTGAACATGGTCCCGCCGACAGCGACGGTATAAGGCGTTGAAGCGAGGATGTTGACCGAGAGTGGCCCTGTAGCTGAACTTGCAGAAGGACGGTCGCATCCGGAGGCGCCTGAGTCCCCAGTCGAGACCAGATACGTAATGCCTTGGGCTGCCGCCTGTTTCGCCATATTGGAAGTGAAGTCTGCATCGGCCTGGGTGTAGAACGCCTCGCAGCTTCCGAAACTCTCCGTCATCACATCCGCTAGATTGTGATCGATGATGTAAAGCTCGGAAAGGTCCACCCCGTCGGTGGTATCGGTCGAGGCGGAAATGACAAGCTGCACCGCTGCACCGGGAGCAATGGAACTTGACCACGTACTGTCGAGGATCGCCTCAGCTTCCTCTCCTCCCTGCAAGTTGCCGGGGTTAGGGCCGTTAAAAACCAAACTGAAGTTGAGACTCAGCCCGAAGATGCCTCCGAAATCATAAACATCGCTCAGGTCGATCTCGGTTCGCCCCACCACGGCGACGGAACTACCAGTACCATCAATTCCTGCTTGATAGAGAGGTTTAATGTTGTAGATGGTCGCGTAGTCACCCGGCGAAATGGCATGCTGATTTCCAGTAAAGGTACTGGCGGGGATTGAAAATGGGGACCGGGTAAAAGGGATCCGGTCCGGAGAAATTCGGAGGAGCGGCTTCTTCAAGAAATTATGCAGCGTGGCCACTCCCGCCACCACCGGCGTCAGTGCCGACGGGATCTGAGGATCAGAGGAGTTTGCCCAATGTTCTTCGCCATCCACCACATATTTGTGAATTGACGTATGAAAGGTAGACTGCACTTGAGCTGCAGTGCCGGAGAATTCAATTACCGTTCTGCCCTTGGCGACCTCTCCGATTTGAAAACCGTGCGACTGGAGCCATGCGGTTACGGCCTCGATATCCGAATCAGCGGGGCCAAACAGCTCACCGAATTGTTCCGGGGTCAGCCACTCATGATAGTGGGATGATGACTTGTCCTGAAGCTGATCAAGCAAGCCGGATAGTGCATGCTCTTGTTCTGGGCTGCGCTTCAGGACAAGCAGCATGCGCTGCAAGGGGAGATTCGGCTGGGCCGGCCCCACCTCGAATTCAGCCCGCGCCAGGGGATGAGTATTGGAGCGCAACGTTGTAACCTGAGACTCTTTGACGGCCGTGGTAATTCGAGGTTTGACTGGAAGCAACTGAGAGAAAAGGGAGCCACCGCAAAATAGCAAGAACAGGACCAGTACCCGCAATCTTCCGAGGGGCCGCATGAGGATCTCCCGAGCCGCTTACCCGGCTTTGGTAGAAATTGAAAGCGTAAGAACAGGTTCACGCAGTTGTCATTGGCGACGCTGCGTTGCGACGGGGAGATGCAGAGTAGCCCAACAATTGGTGCAATGCAAGAAAAATCAGTGTCTTGGTTATCGCTTAACACGTCACTCATTTCCCTTAGTAACCTTTGTCTCTCTCATGACTCTGTACGGTAGACATGGACACGCTAGCCATTCTCGAACGCGCAAAGGCTGAGGCATGGAGCGACGAAGAGGTCGTTCGGCGCGTACTTGCAGGTGAAACTGCGCTATACGAAATCATCATGCGCCGCTACAACCAGCGGCTCTATCGGGTAGCGCGTTCCATCTTGCGAGACGACGCAGAAGCCGAAGATGTCATGCAGGATGCCTATGTTCGTGCCTATCAGCATCTCGCCCAATACGCGGGCAAGGCGCCGTTTTCCACCTGGCTGACTCGAATTGCGGTGTACGAGGCTTTGGGACGTCTGCGCAAACAGCATCGAAACCAGCCTTTGGAACAGACATCGGAAGATGGGGAATTGACGATGAATTATGCGGATGCCGGTCTTGATCCGGAGCAGAGCCTTTCCAATGCGGAAACCGGAGAGCTTTTGGAAAAAGCCATTCTGAATCTGCCGACCCAGTTTCGAACCGTCGTCATGCTGCGTGATGTCGAAGAGTTAAGTACCGCGGAAACTGCTGAGAGTTTGGGGTTGACCGAGCAAAACGTGAAGGTCCGGCTGCATCGCGGGCGCGCCCTGGTCCGTAAATGGCTGTTTTCCCAGATCGGGGAAAACGCAAGAGCCACATTTCAATTCATGGGCGCCCGTTGCGATCGTGTAGTGGCAGCGGTTTTTGCCCGCTTGGGAACCTCTAATGGTTAGCCTGAAACGGAGTTGACAATTGTTTAACGAGACTTACGTTCGTCGCGCTCGACAACTCCGTCCTTGATGTAAACCACGCGATGGGCATACTCGGCGATATCGTGTTCGTGGGTCACCAGGACGATCGTGTTTCCCTGGGCATGCAGCCGATCAAACAGGGCCATGATTTCAATGCCCGTCTGAGAGTCGAGGTTTCCGGTAGGCTCATCGGCCAGGATGATTGAGGGCTTGTTCACCAGGGCGCGGGCGACGGCTACGCGCTGGCGCTGTCCACCGGAGAGTTCGTTAGGCTTATGTGACATGCGGGCTTCCATGCCCACGGAGATCAATGCCTGCTTGGCGCGCTCGATGCGCTCTTCGGTCGGAACCCCAGCATAAATCAGCGGCAACTCGACGTTATGTAGAGACGTGGCGCGGGCCAGCAGGTTAAAAGTCTGGAATACGAAACCAATCTCTTTGTTACGGATGCGGGCCAATTCGTCATCATCCAGTTCGCTTACGCGATGCCCGTTCAGCCAGTACTCACCTTTGCTGGGAGTGTCCAGGCAGCCAATCAGGTTCATTAATGTCGACTTTCCGGAACCGGAAGGACCCATGATGGCGATATATTCGTTGCGCGGAATGGTTAAGGTAACGCCGCGCAAGGCATGCACTTGCTGCTCGGAGCCCATGTCGTAGGTTTTCCACAGATCATGGGTGTAAATCATGGCGGAGGAAGGCGGCGCAGACACCGCGGGTTGCGAGAAATTCAGGACTTCAGCCGTTGCCATTTTTTTCTCCTCGTTCAGGGTCTTACCCGCTCCGCTTTCGCCGGCTTTCTATTGGACGGTAGGGCCTGACAAACGTTTACGTGGTCTCTTCGTCCTTCTTAGGGGCCGTATTATCTACTTTGACGCTAGTTCCGGGCTTGATTGTTCGCAAAACTTTGTAGCTGCCAGTAACTATCTCGTCTCCGTCTTTGAGCCCCTTGGTTATTTCGATGTCAGTCGTACCCGCCACACCCGTCTCAACCGGCACAAATTCAACTTTTTTATTGCGGAGAACAAAGACCCCCTGCAATTCATCCTTTGCTCTGCCCGCTGCCTTTGAATCCGTAGACGGAGCCGCAGCCTGCACCGTCTCGCCTTTGGAATTAGTCTTCTCCAGATCTTCTTTGGTGCGAACCGTCAAAGCCTGGATGGGTATTGCCAAAACGTGGTCCCGGGAAGCAGTTGTGATCTTGGCGGTCGCGGAAAGTCCCGGACGCAGGTTTTGGGGCGGATCCTGTAGAGTCACCACCACCTTAAAGTCCTTGGCTTCTTCGCTGGCCGCCGTCTGCTGCGAAGTCGAGACTCCGGTAGAGCGCACGATGGCATTGTTGCCGATTTCCGTTACCACCGCCTTAAATGTCTTCTTGGGGATGGCGTCGATGGAAACCTCCGCCGACTGCCCCAGTCTTACGTTAACGATGTCGGTTTCATCGACTCGAACCTCGGCGGTGATTACCGACATGTCAGCCAGCGTCATGAGCGTGGATCCCGGTGAGTTCTGAATTCCAATCACCACGGTTTCGCCTTCCCGTACCGGAAGGTTCGTGATCGTACCGTCGTAGGGCGCGGCGTAGCTCGTTTTCTGCAGGACATCGGATGCGCGCGTCAGGTTGGCTTTGATCTGGCCAATATGCCGGTCGGCTGAATCTTTCTGCGCAATAGCCTGAGCCAGACGTGCCTGGGCCTGGGCGAGTCCGGCGTCTGCGGTCTCGTAGGCAGCCTTGCGAGTGTCGTATTCCGACTTGGCGATCAATGCGCTCTGAAAAAGACCTTGGGCGCGAGTCCAATCCAGCTTTGCCCGCTCCAGGTCAGACTTGGCCCGGGTCAAATCCGCCTCTGCGGTTTTGATCGCGGCGTCAGCGGCCACCGCGTCCGTCTGCGAGGCCTGCAACCCGGCTTGGGTAGCATTCACGTCGGCGGCCGACTGCACATTCTCAAGTTGCGCCAGCATTTGTCCCCGCTTCACCCGGTCTCCCTCTTTCACATAGAGATGGGTGATCTTTCCAAAGGCGTTTGCGCCAATGTTTACGTAGGTCTTAGGTTTGACTTCTCCTGAAGCGCTTACCACCGAAGCCAAGTCCTGCGTTTTGGCCTTGGCGGTTTGCACCGTAACCACGTTTTTGCGGCTGCGGTAAACCGTAAAACCGATGATTGACGCTAATAGAACGACGACGAATGCGCCAATTGCAACTTTCTTCCAAGTGCTCATTGCTCCTCTGATTCGCCGGTAGTCCGGGCCCAACAATTAGAGAACGGTAGATTCCGGGTAAGCACCGTCTGTCGGTTAACAGGGTCGTCTCTCAGGAGGAATAGGCACAGCTATTCATACGACCCGGATAAGCCAAAAGTTCCCAGCTAAAATCACATCTGGATAGGGGCGGCGCGCGCTAACGATTATAGCGTGCTGACCGGCCGAAGCATATAACGGATGGGTAAACCGGCTCGCAGAAGACTATGTAAATACTGCCAGTTACCGGGTATTGCCCTGCCGGAAAAAGGGCCCGTCCACCTTGCTTTTGCGGAAGCGGTGGACATAGAATACTGTAAGTTCGTGTGTCCGTTAGGAGTAGCCCCTTCTATGCGTCAGGCCCAGTCGCTTCGCCGTTTTGGCTCTCTTTTCCTGCTTGTGTCGTTGGTTGTGGGGCTCGGGACAACAGTCGTCGCGCAGGAAGGAAAATCCGACAGTAATAACCCAGTTCCACAAGCCACACCGAAGTCCTCTGAGGGGCAGGGGACGCCGGAGGTGGACCCGTTGAAACGTCCCCTGACTGAAAAGCAGCGGAGAGAAAACGCCAAGTCCCTCAAGCAGGAATTAGGTAAGACTTACAAAAAGTGGCTGGATGAAGACGTGCGCTGGATCATCACCGACGAAGAGCGCTCAGCGTTCAAGCAACTTTCCAACGACGAGGAGCGCGACCAGTTCATCGAATCCTTCTGGCAGCGCCGCGATCCCACTCCAGACACCATCGAGAACGAGTTCAAAGAAGATCACTACGCGCGCATCGCTTACGCGAACGAGCATTTCGCCGCCGGCATCCCAGGATGGAAGACCGACCGCGGCCGCATCTATATTATGTTCGGGAAGCCGGACGAGATTGAGTCGCATCCGTCAGGCGGCAGCTACGACCGGCCCATGGAAGAAGGTGGCGGACAGACTTCCACCTATCCCTTTGAAGACTGGCGTTATCGTTATCTGGAAGGGATCGGGCAGGAAATCATCATCGAATTCGTCGATACCTGCATGTGCGGCGAATATCACATGACCATCGACCGCGGCGAAAAAGACGCGCTGCAGCACGTGCCGGGCGCGGGACAGACCCTGTATGAGCAGATGGGCATGGCTAATCGCGCCGACCGCTTCACTGGAGGCTTGGAAACCTTGGGTGGCGGGCCCTTTTCTCAAAACCTGCAATCCAAACAGTTTGATCGGCTCGAAACCTACTCAAAGCTGATGAAGCCGCCGGCGGTGAAGTTCAAGGATTTGGAGGAGGTCGTCAGCCACAAGATCAGCGTCAACCTGATGCCGTTTGATGTGCGCGCCGACTTTATCCGCGTTACCGGCGATACCGTCCTGGTGCCGGTCACCATCCAGATCAAGAACCGTGACGTGACCTTCGTCAATAAGGATGGAGTGCAGCGGGGAACGGTCAATATCTTCGGGCGGGTGACTACGCTCACCGGGCGTGTTGCGCAGACCTTCGAAGACACGGTGCAAAACGACGTGCCTGCAGAGCTTCTGCCCAAGGTAGCGGAAAATTCTTCCGTGTACTGGAAGGCATTGCCCCTGCGCCCCGGCCGCTACCGCTTCGACATCGTAGTTAAGGATGTCAACGGAGATCGAGTCGGAACCTGGAATAAGGGCGTAGTCGTCCCCGATTATGCTGATGACAAACTGTCAGCCTCATCGCTGATCGTTGCCGACCAGATGGAGCCGGTACCCATGAAGAACGTAGGCACCGGGAACTTCGTCATTGGTACCACCAAGGTTCGGCCACGGGTGGCTTCCTCCGACGGTAAGCCGGTCATCTTTAAACTCAACCAGAAGGTAAATTTCTGGATGCAGATCTATAATCTCAGCGTTGATGACAAGACGCATAAGCCTTCCGCTACGGTGCAATACGAGGTCATCAATGCGGCAACGAACAAACCCGTGGTTCATACAGTAGAATCAACGGAACAAATGGGAAATGTCGGCGACCAAGTGACCCTGCAGAAAACGCTCTCGGCCGCCAACCTTGGACCGGGTGTTTACCGCATCCAAATCAAGGTGGATGACAAGCTCTCCAACCAGATGGTGGATCCGACGGCAACCTTTGCGGTCGAGTAAACTGGCAGCGCTTGGGGACCCAAAGAGGTGGTAGTCATGCTCCGTAAGCTCGGCTATCTCGTGCTCGCGTTTGGCCTGACACTCCCGGTGTGGGCCGCGGACAGGACAGGTTCGATTTCCGGGTATGTGCGCAGCTCGGCGGGCGTGCCACAGATGGGCGCCATGGTCGAAGTGTTGAGCTCCGCGCTGCATACTTTCCGCCTGTTCACCGATGAAAACGGCTTCTATTCTGCGCGCAACGTAATTCCTGGCGTTTATAGCGTCAAGGCGTCGGTTCCCACCTATCTCCCCTCTCTACGGGAGCACGTTTCGTTGCGTGCCGGGGGCAGCGTCATCGTTAACATGACGATGAGCACCCTGTTCGATGCCATGAACATCGCGCCTATGCAGGGCCCAGCGGACCAGGAAGATTGGAAGTGGGTGCTGCGGTCGGCGGCCAACCGGCCGATCTTGCGGGCCTTCGGCAGCAATGCAAACATCGAAGAAAAAAGTGGCGACGATTTGCGCGGCACCTTGTCTTTCCTGGCGGGCTCGCCGTCCGACGGCTATGGCAGCAATTCCGACATGAGCACGGGCTTCTCGGTGGAGAAGTCGGTGTTTTCCTCCGGGGTGGTAGGCCTCCGAGGCAACCTTGGTTATGGCAGCGGATCTCCCGCGGCGGTAGTGCGGGCCTCGTTCTCTCGCAAGAATCTTGGGGGAGCCGGTCCGGAAGTCGCTTTCACTATGCGCCGGCTGGCTTCTCCGGATGTGAGCCTGCGCAATGCCGACTTGCAGGCCCTGGCGCTCACGACTTCGGAAAGCATGACGCTCGGTGACGTTCTCGAGTTGAAGTTTGGCAGCGAGTTACAGACGGTCCAGTTTATGGGACGTGTGACTGCTTTGCGGCCGTTTGCAACCGCCGATCTGCATCTTTCGCCGGACACTATAGTTGAATACCGCTACGCAACCTCACAGCCGGACAGCCGCATTGAACGCGGCTTCGAATCGGCGCCCGCCGACTTCAGTGAGTCAGGCCCGCATGTAACGCTGGCAAGTTCGCGGGCTTCGATTGAGCGCTCGCATCACCATGAAGTTTCGGTTTCGCGACGTCTTGGCAAGAATACTCTCCAAATGGCAGCCTATTCCGACCGCGTCGTCGATCCCGCCCTCACCGGCGTAGGCGAGACTTCACTGGAAGACGGCAACGTGTTGCCTGATCTTTATTCCGGCACCTTCAGTTACCAGGGCCGCGATCTGGAAACGCGCGGCCTCCGCATCCTGGCGCAACGGAAACTGACACCGAACATGACCGCCACTTTTGATTATGAGTTTGGCGGTGTCCTCGACCTCGACAGGGATGATGTCAGGCTGCAGGATGCTCGGGACTGGATGTCCGTGCGCAACCGCCATAGCGTCACCGGCAAGGTGAGTGGAACATTGGCTCGTTCGAAGACCCAATGGATTGCCTCTTATCGCTGGACGGACGGGCAGGCCTTAACTCCGGTGGATATGTTTAACGCCTCCCCCGGTCAGTCCGAGCCGTTCATGAATTTCTTCCTGCGGCAGCCCATTCCGGGCTTCCTGGCCGGCCACGTAGACGCTCTGGTGGACGTCCGCAACCTTCTGGCTCAGGGCTATGTTCCGGTGCTGGGTCAGGACGGGCGCACTGTATATCTCGTGCAGTCGGCAAGGGCCGTGCGTGGCGGTCTAGCTTTTACCTTCTAGAGTTTTACCCACCCGTCTGTACCGCGGCAAAGCTCTTCCCGGTTGGCACCTCGATGTGCTTCCCAAAAATAACGGTAGAGACATGGCTCTGCTATGTGTCGATCTAAGGTCTGCAGAGTGCGCTACCGCCTCGAGACGTAGCGAAGCTACGTCTCGACCGTCGCAGAGGTCGTAATTGCATTAAGATGGGACCATCACCGATTACAGGGTCATAAAGAAACGATCGAAGAGGAGATCTTATGTACTCCCGAGCCTCTCTCGCCCTCCTACTGATCACATTTACCTCCACCGTGGTTCTCGGACAGACCTTCCGCGGCAGCATTGTAGGAACGGTCACAGACAGTAGTGGTGCCGCCGTTCCGGCTGTTCAGGTTACGGCCACCAGTTCTGAGTCAGGATTTTCCCGCACCACTGCCAGCGATGCGGAAGGGAATTACACCTTCGCCGAGCTGCCGCTTGGCAAGTATGACGTGACTGGTACCAAGAGCGGTTTCCGTACACAAATATTGAAGGGCGTGACGGTGGGTGTAACCATCTCGCAACGCGCTGACCTCAAGCTGACGCCCGGTCAGGTGGACCAGACGGTGGACGTGACTGCCGAACTACCTCTGGTGGAGACGACTGGCAACACCATCGGTGGAACCATTGAAGCTCAGCGGGTCCAGGAGTTGCCGCTGAACGGCCGCGACTTCTTAAAGCTCATGACGCTGGTGCCCGGGGCCAACGCCGACCCGAGTTCGGTCAACGACGCGCCTGGATCGTTTGGCATTTTCAGCATCAACGGCAACCGCGGCCGTGCCAACAATTACCTGCTTGACGGTACCGACATGAATGACGGATACCGCAACGACCCAGCGATTAACGAGGCCGGCGTGTTCGGAACTCCGGCGACGGTACTTCCTGTTGATGCCCTGGCTGAAGTTGGCATTCTCTCTAACATGGAAGCCGAATATGGGCGCAACTCCGGCGCGACCGTCAACATCGTTACCAAATCAGGCACCAACCAGATCCATGGCTCGGCTTTTGAATATTTTCGCAACGATGCTCTCGATGCCCGCAATTACTTCAACGCCGAACCCGCTCCAAAGAACAGCTTCCATAACAACCAGTTTGGCGGATCGCTGGGCGGGCCACTGATCAAGGACCGCACCTTCTGGTTCGTGGCCTATGAAGGCCAGAGGGAAGTCGGTGGCCTGCCCAACATCGAAACGGTTCCCACGCAAGCTCAGGTGGATGATTTCCTTGCCAACGGAGGCACAATAAACTCGGTGGCGGCTAACCTCCTAAGCCGGAATCCCTGGGCAGTTCCGGGTGGCTTGCCGGCAGGCGACCCTGGCAACCCTTCCAGCACTTCGATTCAGGTCAACGATCCTTTTCACAATCGGGTGGACAGCTTAATCGCCAAGATCGATCATCACTTCGGCGGTAGCGACCGGCACGATCTCTTCACCGGCCGCTATTTTTTTGGCGATAGCGATCAGAGTTTCCCACTGGCCCTGGGTGCCGGAAGCACAGTCCCCGGCTTCAATACGGTCACGCCCACGCGCGTGCAACTGGTCTCGCTTTCCGTGACGCATCTGTTTTCCCCCAAGCTCCTGATTGAAGTGCGTGGCGGCTGGAACCGCTTTGCCGAAGGCTTCTTCCCGCAAGACAACTCTTTTGATCCACGTACGATCGGCCTGGTCACCAACCCGGACCTGCTGTCCCAGGATTTGGGACTCCCGGTGATGCGGTTCGGCGACGTGAGTTCGCTGGGTGCGAACAACTCGATCCCGCGCCATCGCTTTGATACCAATTGGCAATACTTCACGAACCTCTCCTACAATCCGGGCAAACACAACTGGAAGATGGGATATGAGTTCCGTCGAACATTTGTGAGCCAGTACTACGATCTGGGATATCGTGGGCGGATCGATTTCGCCGACTTCGAATCCTTCCTGGCGGGAACAGTCGACGGCGGTCTGCAATTCGCCGGCGATTCGCAACGCGGAACCCACCAGAACAACCACAGCTTTTACCTGCAGGACAATTACAGGCTGACCAGGAAATTGACGGTCAACTATGGTTTGCGCTGGGATTATTATGGCGTAATCGGAGAAGAGAAGAACCGCTTCAGTCTGTTCGATGCGGCCGCGGACGCGCTGACAATGGTGGGCACATCCGGTGGACCCTCATCACTCTATCCCAAGGACTACAACAATTTTGCGCCGCGCCTGAGCTTCGCCTATGACGTGTTCGGCAGCTCGAAGACGGTAGTTCGTGGAGGCTGGGGACTCTACTACGACGCCTTCTCGCAGGACTTTTTCGTCGGGCATTATCCCTGGAACACCTTCAACCCTGGCCCCGCCTATAACGGCATTGGACCATCGGCGATCCTGTCAGGATCTGTGGGGTCGGCGCTCGAAGAAGGCGTTCCCCTTTTCTCATCGTTCTCCGGGACCAGTGACGCCTGGACGGTCGATCAGAATCTGCGCACGCCCTATATTCAAAACTTCAACCTCAACGTGCAACAGGAATTGGGAAGCCATGCAGCGCTACAAGTGGCGTATGTGGGGTCACGCGGCACGAAGCTGTTCCGCTTCCGCGATTTGAACCAGCCCGACATTACCCAGAATCCAGTTGTCTTTCCTTATAGCTTTAACATCATCAACAATTTCGAATCGACAGCCAATTCCAACTACAACGCTCTGCAGCTCAACCTTCGTCTGCGCAATCTGCGCGGACTGAGCTCGCAGATCAACTACACCTGGTCACACTCGATTGACACCGCCAGCGACGGAGAAGACTACGTCCCCAATGCCGCCCAGCCCGACAATAGTTTGAATCCCGCGGCGGAGAAGGCCAACTCCAACTTTGACGCCCGCAACCGCTTCACCTGGGACTTTAGCTACAACCTGCCCTCCGGCGCCAGCCACCGCGCATTGACTTCCGGCTGGAGCCTGAACGGATTGTTGCGGCTCTCGAGCGGACAGCCTTACAACCTGAATTCGTTTGAGAACTTCAATGGCAGCAATCAGTACTTCGAACGTCCGGACATGGTCGGCGACCCTTTTGCCGGAACCAGCGCCCCGAATGCAATACTGAACCTGAGCGCCTTTGCCGTGCCCTGCAATTGGAATGCAGCCGAGGAGGGATGCGACTCGGGGAACCCGGGCTACCATTTCGGCAATTTGCGGCGCAACGCCTTTGTCGGCCCGGTCTTCCGCAACTTTGACTTTTCCATCGTGAAGAACACCAAGCTTGGGGAAAAGGTCAACATGGAGTTGCGGGCCGATTTTTTCAACATCTTCAACCACCCCAACTTTTCGAACCCCATGTTGCCGAACTTTTCCGTCGACCTGGAGACCAACGGGATTGCCTCCGACCCTGGCAGCCCAGGTTGTAATCCTGCCGCTCCCGACCCCACCATTTGCCGGGCCACCGGGCAGGGCTTCCTGCCCATTACCGTCACCCCGGACAGCGGCATCGGAAACCCTTTCCTTGGGGGAGGGGGACCGAGAAACATCGAATTGGCGGTCAAATTTACCTTTTAACTTAGAAAAAACGCGCGTCTTTGATCATGCTGGCTCACCGGGTATCTTCCCTCCTGGCTTCCGCTTAAAGGTTCCGCGTGCCATTCCGATGTATATCTGGGTAATAGCGCCTAATCTGCCGCTAATCCGCTGATTGGCATGGCGATAGAAGCACGACCCAGAACCACAAAGTGTGCAAAATTCTGCATTTTGAGGAAAACCGGTCTGGAGGGAGACCGAAATCCGTAACTGGAAGAGACAGTAGGAAGATTTCGCTACCCATGCATCGAGGTTGGTGCAATAATGCTGGCCCTTGGATTGCTATCGTGCAGGAAGGTGCAAGAGTTTACCACCGCAAACGGAACCAACCATGTTAATCGGAAAGTTATCCAGCGGCGTGTTACGGGTTTTGACCCCGCTCGGACCGCGCTATATCAGACCCACATTCTGGCAACGCCTCTATCTGCTGTGGATCTTTCGCCACTTCGATCTGTTGCCGCTGCAAGTGCTCAGCTCGCGTCAACAGCATTTGATCGATTCACTCTGCGCCGAGCAGCGGTTTGTGTCACCTGCCCAGGATAATGGCATTGTGGACTCACCGGTTTTAGGAACGGTGGAGCGGCGTCCGCCAGTCGAGGTTGAAGCACAATCGGCAAAGGCAGGCGCCAGGACTGCCGAAGCTCCTTTGGGCGGGGTTCACCAGCGGCTGTAGAATATTGAAATTGTTTTAGTATTCCCGCAGTGTAAAGGCGCTGGATTTCGCTACCGGAAATACGCGCCACGATCTCCTCATCATTTAGCTCCCTATTGATCGCCGCGTCTGGACATGGAAGCGCTGCAATCGCCTGTGTTACACTCGGTTCGTCGTCGCAGAGACGCCGCGATGATTCCCAGCGGGCAGCCTCCTGGCTGCTCGGGCCAACGACCTCCGCACAATGGAAGTCCACAGGCAAGGCCGCACCGCAGCGGGCGCGTAGCTCAATTGGCAGAGCAACTGACTCTTAATCAGTAGGTTGTAGGTTCGATTCCTACCGCGCTCACCATCTTTTCAAGCACATACCTACTGCACGAGTTCCGGACTGTGGGGACTTTTGTGGGGACTTCCTTGAAAGCGCGCCTGTTCCGCGTGCTCCCGATTACGTTCATCCACTGCGATCCGGATCTGCTCCAATCCCGGATGTTGGTACTTCATGGCTGTTTGTGCGTCTGCGTGTCCCAACGCTTTCATCAGCGCCGCCAGGTTTCCCGTTCGCTCCAATGCGTCAGTAGCGAAGGTATGCCGGCAGCAATATAGCTTGACGCTGGAATCCAAGCCGATCGCTTTGCGGGTGGATCGCCATTGATTAGCCACATTCGACACGTGGCCGCTTTTGGAATGGGTTGAGGGAAAGACCCAACCGTTGGCAGAGGCACCGCGGAGCTCCAGCGCTTTCAAAACGCGTTCGCTCAAGGGCACATACCGCCGAGAGTTTTTGGTCTTTCCATACGGAATGAATAACACTCGTTTGAACCAGTTGAGGTGTTCCCATCGCATCCGAAATGCATCCTGCGGTCGCATGCCAGTATCCTGCATGATGAGAATCACATCGCGCAGGGGTTGAGGACTTGCCGCCAGCAGTTTTGCTTCGGTCGTGGGATCAATGAGCATATCCCGGCCGCGCTCTTTGAGAAGCTTGATCCGGGGGCAGGAGTTGAGAATATTCCACTCGGTTGCCTTGCGTAGCATTCTCCGCAGAGTCCGCAACGCAGCGTTGCCGTTTGCGCCCGATCCGGGGAAGCGCAGAACTTCCGCCGTATCGGTTGAGATCTGATCCAGTCGCATGCGAGCAACGTCAGTTTCTTGCAGCATCCGCCAGCCGTACTGGTAGTACTGCTTGGTTGCACGCTCGAGCATGGAAGCCTCCACCCATTTGAGAAAGCGCGGCGCAAATTCAGACAAGCTTGGTACACGGCTTGTCCGAATAGGACTTAGCTTCTCTCGGGCCTGGTGCATCAATAAAGCTTCCACGCGCTTGGCTCTCGTTTGATTTGTCTGGCCGGTGGAACCGCGATAGCGGTTGCCCCGGTACCAGAAGTCGTAATGCCACATCCGATCGCGTCTATACAGAGACATCGTGTTCCTCCATGTATGCGCGCACGGAAGGAGTCCGACGGCCCCTGTCGATGTATTCTACGAGATCCTGGGTGTCATAGAGTACCCGGCCTTCCAGTTTGATCCAACGAGGTCCGGTTCCGGCGCAGCGCCAATAGCGCAGCGTGCTTTCCGGCCGTGAAAGGATGCGCGCGGCCTCCTTGGGAATAACGAGGTTCGGAATTTTTGTCATAGGTCTCAAAGCGCCGGATGAAGTGAGGCGAAGGGCGAGGTTGGAGGCTAGTCAAATTGCGCCGTCCCTTTGCCCGAGAGGGTGTAGGAAGCGCCTACGACATTATGGACAATGGAGTACCACCGCAAAGTGCCCAGATCCAGATCCTCATGTTCGTCCTGGGTGTGCCGAAGCACACCTCGGGCGTAGACCTGTCCTTTGCGCTCGCCTGCCTTATACAAGATGGCTTCTTCCAACTCATGATGCCCATCTTTGCCAAGCACATGGCGCTGGCGGTATGCCGCAATCCCGCGCTCCACGTCATGCATTAGTTCCGACGTGGCAACTCGCGCGGGAATTGCGAACCATTCACCTTGGCGCATGACGTTCAGTCCTTGGCCTTCGGCTTCCCGGACCATTTTGGGTTTGAGCATGTTGTAGGCTTCCTCAAGCGTAGGCGGCGCTTTCTTGGTTGCAAGTTCGGCAAAGAAGTATATGCCAGATCCCTTGCCGGTCTCATCCACGCCGGAGAGATAGAAGCGATCCTTTACGCGAAGGACGCTATCTCCCAACGTGTGAATCGTCCGCTCGATGATTCGGCCGTTCCTGTCTTTTACCTTTACTTGCTTCCATTCTTCGCCGCCGCTCGGGACCATCACACTCACTTCCTTCTGGATATCCGGAATACCGAAGGGCGCATTCGACCAGTCGTCGACATCGCCATCGGTCCAAGCTGCAGTAATCGAGTGAAAAGGCACTACGCTAAAGGGGCGCTGTGACTGTTCGAGTGCACTGATGAGCTCCCGTTGGTGCATATCGATCGGTGTATCAAATCGCGCACCGTTGGTGAGAATACTGCCATCCTCTAATCGCACGGCAAGTTCCGCTTTCTGACCCGCCGCCGTACTGCCCCACATACGGTGTCCGTATGGCCGATACTGTATTGGGATCTTGGATGACAGAACATCATTCGTAGCTTTCACGTACGTACCCGTGCCGCCTTTTCCTTCCCGAATAAAATTCTCGATAACTGACGAGTGTGTTTGCATAGTTGTTTGTGGACTAGCCTTTTCCCTGCCATTCGCCTCCATCAATGAAGACGACGCGAATACTATTTCTGGACAGGAAGACCATGATTAAGGAACACGCGCTTCGGGGATTGTAAGGATTCGGAGTGGACTAGTTGTTCTATAGCGTTGTAGAGATTTGGAAGGCAGCCGGGATCCCCCGCGGCGAGCATCACGCGATGTCGACCGCAAGCGAAACCGTACCGCCCCCCAGCAATGTCCGGCGAACGAGAGGAAAAACTCCGCGCCCCAGCGTGAAGGGGATACCGTGCGGTTCCTCGCACGACGCCGGACAAACTTTATGTGCCGCCGCCCTAATCTGTCCCGGCAAGAGATGCAAGGTACCGATGCGGTTAGTGTGACGGGCAGTCTTGCCCACCTGTCCCCGCCGCTCTCGCGATTTGATCTATTCTCCTTCCCGCGCTGTTTAGGAAAAACTCCGCGCCCCAGCGTGAAGGGGATACCGTGCAGTGCCTCGCACGACGCCGGACAAACTTTATGTGCCGCCGCCCTAATCTGTCCCAGCAAGAGATGCAAGGTACCGATGCGGTTAGTGTGACGGGCAGTCTTGCCCACCTATCCCCGCCGCTCTCGCGATTTGATCTATTCTCCTTCCCTCGCTGTTTCCGGCACCTTGCTTCTCATTTATTCAGACGACGCGAAACGATACTTCTCACAAATTGGATGGTGTATCAAAAAGCTTTTCTTCGCCCGGCTATTGATCAAAAGCGCTTCGGGTGTATCGAAGAGGACGACGCCGACAATGTGGCCCTAATTGGCATCGGTCGCGTAGGGTCAAGTAATAGAAAAGACATGATTTTGACTAGGATAAGCCTCTCATCGACAAGAGCCCTGAGAAGAGCGCTCCGGGCACAATTCCCAGAAATTACCGCTGGACTCTGAGGAACTGAGATCTACAAAAACCGGCGCATATGCGCCTGAGGTGCGAATATCTCCGATAGTGGCTCCGCAGATCTGCAGTCGCTGAACACCACGGCGCAGGACGGCCGCTAGAGCCTGCAAGCGCCCCGGACTCTCGACCGTGAAAATGACCCCGCGTACGGCCGGGAACCCTGGAAGTCCGCGTTGGTAGGACGTCACCTTGTTGACCAGCACTTTGATCGGCTCGGTACCGCAATCGATCTCGAGTCCGAATACGCCGCTCGTTGGCGGCTTGAGAGCAAATACAGCATCAGGGATCAGGGTATGCGTCCATCCCGATCCGCCGAGCTCCCATGCAGCAAAGAAATACGCCAGTCGCTCCGGTTCCATCTCGACCTGGAGGCGCATGTCATTGATACCAATGACATGTTCGATCTGGCGCGGCGGCGTACGTGCAAGCTCGACCGCAAGACCCTTCGCTTCCAAGAGTGGTTTGGCGTTTCGCCCCACGCCATGCAGTGCCTCGGCCATGCGATGTTCACGGTGAGATGCCAAATAGCCAGCCTCGTGCAGCCGCCGAAGAGACTTGCGGACCGCGTCGAGAGTCACATGCGGGAAGTACAAGCGGTGCAGTTGGCTCGTCGTCAGCCACCTGCAAACTGCGCACTTGGCAAGCACGTGCAGATCTCGCTCTCTCAACCGCAGGTTCATGCCGGCTCGGGAAGCTTGGAGGTGATACCACAGCGGTAGCACCGGATCACACAAGGCAGAGTACCGCACACCGGGCAGATCCGGAGTAAGTGCCCGCGGTAGGTGAAACGGCAGGAGCACCGCCACATGCCAACGAGAGAAAGCTCCTCCCCGCATTCGCACATCAAGCTTGATGTGAACGCTACACGCAGAAAGCGATATTGGCGCATAGCCCGGCGCAGTGCGAGAGCGGTGTACACGGGGCTGGCAAGCAGCAGAAGCGCCAGGTCTAGAGCCTTCTCCTCTACGGTCGCCATAGAGTCTCCTGTTGGCGGTACGTTCTCTCCCAGCGGTCCTCGATCGGTTCGGATTCTTCTTTACCGCCCAGCCATTTCCAGTCGCGCTTGGCGATCGCCCGTTCGTAGTCGGCGCGGGATACACGCCCTCCTAAAATGGGCTCGTCACGCAGCTCGGCTACTGCCTGCCGAAAGTCCTCGCCTTGTGGCAGCTCAATCCGCTCCGTTCGTAGCTTGATTGCCTCGTGCGAGCGTGCCTTCAGCCACAGGTATCCGATCTGGTCCGGGAGATGCGCGATGCCATCTAGCAGTAGCGCCCGTTCTTCTTCAGCGGAGTAGAGCGTGCGATCGTGGAACGGGCGGGGTTCGGGCCGTTCCACGTTCCCGGTAACAGGCAGAGCGGGACGCAAGAACTGGGCGTCGCGTGGCGAGCCGCGCAGGGTCAGGGACCAGCGGATATTGGTGTGCAACTGCTCTAGGATCCTCGCGTCCGGAATAGCGGTCGTGAGGTTCTGGCAGAGAAAATAGAAGAAGGAGCCGAAAGAACGCGCCATGGTGAGGACGTCGGCCATATCCTCCTGCTGCTGCCGGGTCAGAAAGAAATTCTGCGCCTCATCGGCGCACCAGAGATAGGTCACCGGTGGGTTATTCGGCCGGGCGAAGATGGCTTGTCGGATGTCGGACAGCACGAGCCCCTGCAACAGGAGCCGCACACCCCGCGTGATCGACGGTCCGGCACAATTGACGAGCACAATCTTGCCGTCGTTCTGCAACTGTCGGAAATCCGGCGCGCTGGACCCTGAGAGCGCAAGTCGCACGCCTTCGGAGGCGAAGAGCGCTTCCATTCGGGCTCGTAAGGCGGCAATCGTCTGTTTGCTCTCGAGCGCAAAATGCTTCTGGAAAAATGCGCGTACGCCGGCATCATGGGAGCGGAGCACAAGCCGAGAGCGCAGCGCGTCGTCGGAGAGCACGGGCTCGATGTAGGTGGGCGGCAAGCCGAACTCGACAAGGAGCGTCAGCACGTTCCTCAGCACCGTTGCACCGCGCAGCGACAGCTTGTCGCTGGCGGGCAAAAGCTCCCGCAGGGTTTCCAGACGGTTAGTGACGAAGAAGTCGGGATCGGTATACGGCCAGCGGGAGAGAATGTTGTAGGGGCTTATGGCCCCGCGGGAAGAAAAATCGATCACCACGATTCGCCGCAGCAGCGCTTCCCGCTCCGGGCCCTGAAGCTCTTCCAAACGCAGTCCGAGCAGATATAGCGTGCGCTCGAAGAGCTCCCCCTTGGCGTCGAGGACCCCGAAGCTCATGGTGCCGAGTCCCGGCAAGAGTCCGATGATCGCCCTAATGAGAAGCAGCGCGAACATGGTCTTACCCGAACCCATGCCGCCTGTAGTAAGCCCGCACGCCTTGACCAGCTCAAGGAGTGGAATGGCCACATTTTCCTCCCACGTGGTCGTACCCAAGTGCACATGCGGCCCGGGCTGGCCGCGTAGCCAGCGCAAGAGATCGCTTGTCGCCTTCCGGGAACGCAACACGGGTAGTTCGCGAAGCCGGCGGAGATATCGCCGGGTATCGCGCTCGAGGCGCTCACCGGCCAGGTAGTCGCGCAGTCGCAATGTGATCATGCTTCATCCTCGTTCTGCGGCTGCAACGGAGTGCGCTCCGCGCCGCGCCGGGCTGCCCGATGCACCGGGCGCCTGTGCTGGCGCTCGCGGATCACATAGGCGATTGGACTTACAAGAAGGCATAGGAGCACCAAGCCAAAGAGTTGCGTGCCGGTGAGTTGCGGCAGGAGCGTCGCGAGGAGACTCGGCAGCGCCAGAAGGCACAAGATGATACAGAAGAGTTTGAACGCGAACGCGCCGGCGCGCTCGGGGCTAAACAAATCGTGCAGGTTCATTCGCTTATCCCAGAGAGGAGAAACACTCTCCTCTTTATTGATAGACGACGCGGTCCTCCGAGCGCGCAACGGCGCGAGTCGTGTCATCTATAAGGTTGAAGGCGAATGGTAGGGTACAGGCTAGTTCCAAACAACTATGCAAACGCACAAAGAAATGATCGACTAAAAGACCGTCCCGCGTATAACTCAAACACTCAAACTAGTAAAGTTCTCAGCACACACCGCACAGCCTCGTTCTGGGTGAAAAGACTCCAATTTGTAGGGATAGCGCAGGGATTTCAGAACCATTGGAGGAAATTTTCCTCCACCCGCCAATCCAATAATCGCCCGGAACTGCAAAGACGCAGCCATGATCACGTCAGCCCATAAGCCCTCTTGGTGTGGAGCTTTCGTGGCATCGTAGTTGGGGTTCGTATACTTTTCCTGGCCGCTTTCCGGTAGCGGCCCTTCTCTTTCAAAGCACGCGTAGCAGGGGGTTCCTGTAACGGTAATAATCTCTGCGGTGTGGGCGTCCCCGTGGACCCCACCGAACACAGCAGGAATTTTCTTCTCCAGCGCATACGCATTCACCTGTTGGCAGCAGATTTCAGAATCCGCACAGCACGCTATTACATCGGCCTCCCACAAGTCCTTCACAAAACTGTCAAACTTTCCCGCTATAGCACTCACTGGCAGAGTCTCGTTCACGAACTCTAAATGCTGTTTCATGGACTCGGCTTTGTTGAACCCGATGTAGGCATCAGTCAAAACATGCCTTTTGAGGTTAGAGGGTTCCAGCGTTTCAGGGTCTACCAGGATGAGTTCTCCAACCTCGGCTCTCGCAGCCATGTCTGCTAAGGCAGAACCCATCGAACCAACTCCGATGACCGCTAACTTAATCGATGACAAGTTCACAGGGCACCTCCGAATCTCTGGTGAAGTAGACAGGGTAAACTTTGAACCACTTAGCCGATTTACCACTTCCCTCAGTGGGCGGGTCCCAATGCAATACGTTGTTTAGTCTTACAATCACCCCGGCAATGAATCGCTCGTACGTTTTCAGAACCTTCTTAATGGTGTGATGGTCCCCGCAGGAAAGTTCTGACATTGTTCCGGGATGGACATGAAACTCTCCGATGTGTTCCAGCTTCGGTTCGGTTTTCAGCAGCTCATTGTACACGTCTTCATAATGGCTGTTGTCCGGGGTGTAGTGGTATTTCTCGTGCTTCGACTTCTTGCCGGGTCCGGCGATGTGCGTAATTCTTGCGTCGCCGTTCTCGAAGGCACCAAACAGGCACATGCCGGTTTCGTTATCCGTGGCAAAAACTATTTCTCTAATTTGTTTGTGAATCTCGCTACTGATTTTTATTTTCATTTAACCTCCGAATTGGTTGATGTAACGAATAGCTACCGCAACGCATGAAGCTAATGTCGATCTGTTGGGATGCCACATCCTTTCGTAACAAAGATAGGGCATGTAGCCCGTGTGTCGAATCCAATGGTGAAGTTCGGGCTTTGGCTCCAGGTAAACTTTCGGTTCTAATATCGGGTAGTGTTCTATCGACGCCTGGACAACGATTTGATACAGCCTGCCTCTTATCTGCAACCAGCCTTCATAGCCGAAATGCTCCTCTGTGTTGAAATCCCACAGGTTCGGGAAGTTCTCTCGCATTATCTTCTGCTCAATATCCCATCTACTCTGCGTGAGCATACATCCACCCCAGTTGGTACCCGCTTTCTGTAAGCGCAAGGTGGAAGCCGTTTACGTCGTCTTTGGATAAATAGAACGGACGCCCTCGGCCCATCCACCTTGTTACAGGAGTTTCTACGGGTTGTTTGTAAAGCGGAATAGGTTCACCTTTGACCACCACCCAGGAAAAGCGTGGGAGATCTTCAGGCCCATTTGGTTGCGGGAAGTTTCTTTCGCTCCTCCTTGGCGGGTTCACGTTTTCCGGCGGGGGTGGTGGTTGCGGGGGTAATAAGTTCATCGCCCTCGGTTTGGACTGGTTCTGGTTTACGGAAGATGTTTGTTGCCATGACTTTTCTCCTTGGGTTAATTGTTTAAGGTAGGGCACAAAGATTACACAGAGCGCCAGGACAATACCCCCGATAATTAAGAGTGGCCCAAAAAAGGAAAGATCGTCCACATTCGGTTCTTCATGAACTTCTTCCCGATTCCGTTCTTCAAATACCTCTTCCCGAAACTCTGGCCGTATCTCGAAATTCCGGTTGCTGAACATTTCAATTTATTAGACGACGCGAGCGAAAATTCAGAATGCCGCCGAACAATAGTGCCGCGATAAACGATTTCCGACCACGTTTTTAAGATTTAAGACGACACGCTTTATACTTCCTTGCCAGAAAAGAACAGATATTTGCATTTTTGTATGTGGCGCGAGAGTCGCTCTTTATGTCTGCTAGTTTTAAAAAAGGCCGCAGAGAATCCTTGCTGACAGGACCTAGCGTTAACGATCTCGGTCCGGTCCAAATCAAACGAGTTGCGATGTGCAACGGCAGAGGGATATAAAAAACACCAGCAGAACCCTTTTCAATATTCATGTAACGATAAATATATTCGTATGACGACTAATCGTCAAGAGAAACTTGCCGAGCTCAAGCCAAACGCGAAGGCCATAGCGCGACGAATCCGAGAAATCCGAGGATTTGACCGTACTCAGGGAGAGTTTGCCAAAATGCTCGGTATAAGCCAGGCACAGCTTTCAAAGTACGAGAAGGCGCAGAGCGTTCCCACACTTGAAATGTTGCTCAAGCTGAATAAGTTGTCCGGACGGACAATCGACTGGATTGTGACAGGTGAGAACTGAGCCAAAACTGCTAAAGAATGCCTGGGCGTCCCAAAAATTAAAGAAAGAAGATCAACGACGACGACTCTGGCCGCCACACGCTTGACCGCAATGTCACCGGAACGATGAGTTTCTTTCCAGCACATTGGGATCCTAAGCTTAGAATTCCACGTGGACAAGTTGTCGCG